>Ga0105154_1000062_pt1 | contig 46985 bp, 55 predicted proteins | sample SSWtaG_FD_89672 | JGI IMG/M metagenome (GOLD analysis project Ga0105154, IMG submission 89672) | Hot spring microbial communities from Sandy's Spring West, USA to study Microbial Dark Matter (Phase II) - SSWsed_matched | ecosystem: Environmental > Aquatic > Thermal springs > Hot (42-90C) >... | reverse complement strand
TCTTTCTTGACTTCCTCTCTGAATATATCTCCCGTGGAGATCAATGGTATCCCTAGTTTAGAGGCGATGAATTTCCCATGGGTGCCCTTTCCACTTCCCTGCGGTCCGAGAAGTACTATGACGGGCATAGAAGAATATTCATTACCCTTTTTTATGTTTTCGACCATCATAACATCGTCGGAACCAATTTTGTAGTCTAATTTCTAGCCTAGACGTGCTGATTTTTGCAAGTTTCAATAGTTTTCTCAACTTTACATTCATAACTTAGAATTGCTGAGATGAAAAACGACAGCAAGAACTTTCCAAGCAGTTATTCTTCTTTCGCTATCGATCGTTTTCATCTTAAATCCACTAATTAAGAAAATAATAAAATGAAAGTTCAGGAGCTTTTGAAATTTACGCAAAGCAAAAGAAAAGAAAGGATTACGCTAAGGCCTGCAGAATTTGCAAGAATAGTTGAAAGATTAGATGCGGAAGAGAGATTGAAGATTTTACGTAGAATGAGTGAGGGAGAGCTTGTTGAAGTTATTCCGGAACTCTCGAATAGAACCAAATATCTATTCTTCTCCTCGCTTTCTCCCAAGAAGTCCGCAAAATTAATTTCTTTTTTGCCGCCGGATGAAAGAGCTGACATTCTTCAGATCCTTCCATCTAGTGCTAGATTGAAAATCATTGACAAGTTAAGCAGGAAAGTTAAAGAAGAGACGCTATCTCTTCTAAGATACGAGCCTTTAACGGCAGGCGGTCTAATGACAACCCAATTTATCGCATTTGAAAAGAGAACGAAAGTTAGGGATGTAATTAAAACGATAAGAAGTAGAAAGAAGAGACACTACATTTACTATATCTATGTTATCGATAGCGAAGGTAAACTAGTTGGAGTAGTTTCGATGAGAGATCTGCTCCTTGCAGGCTCTAACGAGAAGTTAGAAAACATAATGGAAACAAATGTCATTAAGGTTCTGTGGTCAACCTCAGCGAAAGAAGTCGTGAGGACGATAAAAGACAATAATTTGTTAGCTCTACCAGTTGTCGACGAAAGCGGGAAACTAATTGGAATAGTAACCGCTGACGATGCGATGGAAGCCATGGAGTCCGAAACCGCTAGAGAAATTGATGTGATGGCTGGAGTCTCTCCGTTGGAAAACGTCGTAGGGGCGGGGATCGTTAGCTTAGCAAAGGCAAGATTACCGGCTTTGGTAGTTGGTCTCCTGGGGACATTATTAATGGTTTATGTTGTTGGTTCTTTCGAAACAACACTACAGAAGTATTTACCATTGGCGTTTTTCATGCCACTTTTAGTTTACCTTTCCGATGCGACCGGAACTCAATCGGAAAGCATGACGATAAGGGCTTTGGCCCTTGACCCGAACTTGCCAATTCCTAAGTACTTAATGAAGCAATTAAAGAGCGGTGTTATGATCTCGAGTTTCGTTGCATTTCTTTGCTTCATTTTTGCCTCTGCTATATGGGGAATTAGATTTGGGGTAGCAATTGGTATTTCACTCTTTTTATCGATGAACTTCTCTAATCTAATAGCCTCATTACTTCCGATAGCTTACAAAAAACTGCTAAAACTAGATCCTGCGGGCATTTCTGGCCCTCTCGACACTATAATTAGCGATATCTCCACCCTAATAATATACCTTTTCATCGCTTCGATTCTAATTTGAACCATCAATCTGGGAGAGATTCCAAAGAAGACGATGCAATAGCTCTCTTTTAAAGTGAGCGATGAATGAAAGAGCCCCTGTAATAAAGTTAACTAATTTTCTATTCTCGTTTTGTGCCTAAAGATTGGGCCCGGCGGGATTCGAACCCGCGACACCCGGCTTTCCATCACATCGCAGCCAAAGCTGCTCGAACCTTTTATCGGGAGGCGATAAAAGGCCGGCGCTCTACCAGGCTGAGCTACGGGCCCTTTTATTTTACGACCAACCTAATTATTACCATGTTCGCCGACTTTTACGGTTTTCTCTACTATTTGATTCAGCACTTTTCATATCCTGGAATATTCTTAGCATCATTCATTGCCAGCGCCACGATCTTCTTACCCATTTCTTCCCATCTGCTTACTTTCGTTGCGGCAGGATTCCTAAACCCTTGGCTAGTTGGCCTTGTAAGTGCGCTCGGTGCAACGCTGGGAGAATGCGTTGGTTATGCCTTAGGCTATGGGATAAAGAAGGTCGTCGATGGAAGAAAAATCTTTAAGGAGCAGAAGTGGGTAGGGAAACTGAAAAGATGGACGTTCCTATTAATTTTCATCTCTGCAGCAACACCACTTCCCGATGACTTAGCCGGCATGTATGCGGGTGCTATCAGTTACCCATTCGCGAAGTTCTTCTTAGCATGCTTTCTGGGTAAAGTCGTCCTTTTCGTTCTGATAGCAATGGGTGGCTATAGCACTTTCTCCTATCTGTTTTGATGTAAGGAAGGATGCGTATAATCCTCAGCACCAACCGGTTTAAGCGGAAATCTCTTAGCAGGATTTCTGATGGGCTTTGGTAAGCCAAGCGCTTCTATCCTGAGCAAAGCGGAAGTGTACCAATTCATTCCCGGGTTTGGCCCTACCTCGAAAACTAGGTCTTTAACGAATTGTTCATACTCCTTGCCCCAATGTTCATTTTCGCTATCAAAATAGCGAGAAAACTTGGGTAGAACATGCGTGATCACGAAGTTCATTCTCAGTATCTCTATCTCAAATCTCTTCCATCGCTTTGGACTTACCTCGACCTTCGTCAAACCTACATATCCTACGCCATTTCTCTTGAGCGCCGCTGCGCCCCTCGCTAGAAAAGCTAGAAAACCGCTCGTAGTTTCGAGGGGTTCTGTGGAGAACACATCGAACTTCCTCCTGAGGAAAGTTGGCATTGGTTCAGCAACGTCATATTCAACGAACTCTATATCTAATCCATACCTCCCGTTGACCTTTCCTAGAAAATCTCCCAGCCTTGCATCTATGTCGACAACCACTATTCTCTTCGGTAACTCAGTCAGTGCTAGCGCTACGCTGAGCAAGTCGTCGTCTCCGACTAGGAGTATGCTCTTATCCGCAACGTCACAGTTAGCATTCATGAACGCTACTCTAGCTATTACATCTCTTCCCAATATGCATCCCTGAAAGAACTCAGGCGTAGGTATGGGTCGAGATCTAGCTATCTTCCTGAACTTTCTATAAATTTCCTCCAATTCTTTGCTAAGGAGAAATCCCTTTCCACGACACCGCTTACACGGAATAGGAAGAAAGAGCTTAGCTTGTCTGTTAATGAGTTTTTCTCCCTTTTCGGTGAGATAGAGTTTTTCTCCCTTCTTTTCTATCATTCCAGAAGAATAGAGACGATTAACGGTTCTTATGAGATCCTTCAAGAGAGAATCGCTACCTTCTAATAGCTCCCAGAAACTCTTCGGTCGCTCTGCCAACGAGTACAAAAGCTCTTGCTCTATTCTCTTCATTCTCATCGCTCATTCAATATTCACCGTAGCGATGAGATGTTTCGTCTCGTAAGAATTTAAAATTTATACGAAAAACTAAATTGGTCAACGGCCAAAGCGCGCCGGGTACGCCGGGTCTCGTTCCGAACCCCGAAGCTAAGCGGCGCAGCGTACTCGCGAGTACTGCGGTCGTAGGACCGTGGGAAAGCGAGCACGCCGTTGACCATTTTTATTCTCATGAAGCAATTCTCTCTTCATGTTTCAATGGGAGGCTATTGGAAGAATGATCTTGGCAGCAATTCTAGGTGGAGTGATAGGGGCGGAAAGAGAAGAGATGCGTAAGCCCGCAGGACTAAGAACTCATATGTTAGTTGCGATGGGATCTTGTATCTTCACACTTACTTCGTTGCTCTTCTCTACAGATCCAGCGAGGGTAGCAGCTGCAGTAGTCACGGGTGTGGGATTCATAGGGGCAGGATGCATAATTGCAACTCGCAATAAGGTAATAGGCGTATCTACTGCTGCTTCTCTCTGGGTGACTGCAGGGATAGGTATGCTAGTAGGGATTGGAGAGGAGTTCCTAGCGATGATCGCTACCTTGATAACTCTCTTGATTCTCCATGCTGGCATCTATTTGAAGCGAGCGTTGAGAAGGTGAGCCCGAACTCTTATTCCAACGCCTACGATCAAGCCTAGAACTAAACCGACTAGATGGGATAGATGGGCAGTAGTACTGACCACAAGAGTCCCAGCCAAGCTTACGATGATCCAAGCGACTGCTGCAACTATGAGAGGAAGCGGCATACCAAAGGCAGGAACTAAGACTTTCGGGTAGAGTATCGCAAGAACCCCTATGACGGCGAATATCCCCGCACTAGCCCCTATTTGCTCCGGATATACTAGACTTCCTGCTAAACCACCAAGTATCACGCCCGAAAAGAACGTGAAAAGGAACAGTTTGGCCCCTAGATTCCTTTCCATGATGAGCCCAAAGAGTCCTAGGGCGAAGAGGTTGAAGAGTAGATGCTTAAGATCAGCGTGGAGGAGAGAGTAAGTTATAATCCTATATGGCTCTCGAATTAGGAATTCCCGATTGAGAGAAAGTTCTGCCAAGAGTGATGGACGAAGAGTAGAAAACAGGAAACTGAGACAAATCACCAGAAGGAGTAGGATAGTGAGGTTCATTAGTTCATTTTTCGATGAAAAAACTTTAAGAGTGGAGCACCAAAGTCCCGCCCGCCGGATTTGAACCGGCAACCTCCCGGTTACTGCAAGCGCCAGCTGTGCAGCCTCGCAACGGGGCGAAGCACTACAGCCGGGCGCTCTACCGTTGAGCTAGGGCGGGCTATGACATAATCGTTTAGTCTACTTAAAGACTTTATCCCTTTGGTAACTCTATTACTTCTTCACCATGAAATCTCGCCCTTTGATTTAGGAGCCTCAAGATAGTTGGCTCTTCGTATACCTTCTTACAAATCTTCCCCGTATCTGATCCTAGCTTTAAGCAAGCATAGAGAATGGGAAGTGATGATAAAAACGAGACGAACTGCAAAGCGCCTCGGCCGGGATTTGAACCCGGGTCAGGGGCTCGACAGGCCCCTATGCTAGGCCGCTACACCACCGAGGCAGGGTAGATTGAATAATTCATGAAGGAAAAAATAAATTGGTAGTTGACTACCCATAGATAGATTAACTTCACTAACGCCTACGACTCTGTTAAAATCAGTTGAAAACAAAATCACTCTAAAGCAGGTGCATTGGAATATGCCGTCTTCAGCTTACCTTCGAGCTTAGAAAAGACCTTAGCCCGTGGTAGCTTGAAACTCCCTTCTACCTCTACTAGCGTGCTTAACTTATAGCTGAATACCCTCTCCTCATATGGCTTGAGTCTTGGAAGTCGCCACACCAGTTGTAGACCTTTTTCCATGGACTTTACACTTGGTTTAGGTCCTATGAATCCCTCTAATCTGAAGATCATAGGAACGTCATCCCTCAATATGACACCTCTTAACTCCTTACCAGTTGCGTTTTTGAGCTCTAACGCAACGGTGATTTCTAATCCCTCTCGCCTCTTCTTGACTCTTATTATCTTCTTCTTTAGACCGACGATTCTAGTTTCCACTAAGAGAAAGTAGAGGGCTAGCGTTACTATGATCAAGAGTATGACTAGCGGGAGAAAGTTCACCTCGTATCTTATGACTGCTGTCTCTCCTGGAGATAACCTCGCTATTTTCCACACTACCTTACCGTCGCTTCTTCCTACGACCTCTCCTGCGATGTTCTCGAAGAACGCAGACCCAAAGCCGAGATCCTTTACTATCTCGACATCAGACGCCTCCTCGTTGCCCACGTTCCTCACTGCGATTTCGACGAGTTCTCCGATAATCTTGGGTTTCCGTCTTACGTGTTCCTCTACTATAGCCATGCGTTTTACTTCGAAACAACCAAGCTTCTCACTTACTTTCCTCTCTTCATAGGTCGTTTTAGCCTCAATGCAGTACACACCAGCTACTGCTAGTTCTGGGAGCTTAAACTCAAACGAGAGTACTTGCTTCTCGCCTGGATGTAGGGTAAAGTTGCTTTCCATCTCTTCCAGCACTTCTGCACCGTGGACGAGACTAACCTTCAACTTGCCACTGAAGGCAAGTACTCCTGGGTTCGAGATAGTTACTCTAGAAGCTATGTCTCCCTTTGGTCTATACTCTCCTGAGATTTTCACTTCCTCTACGATTGCATAGGCCTTCCTCAGAACGGTTACTAACACGCTAGCACTTGCCGTTTCGTTCGTTTCTCGCGAGACTACGAGGAAACTGAGCTTGTAAGTTCCAGGAACAGCGTCATAACTGGGCTCCACCCATAGCGTAGCCTTTGCCGTTTGATTTGCCCTCACTAGTCCAAAGCTTTCGAAGGTCATCCATGGCTTGAGACCTTTGATGTAAACTAATGGCCAGTCATCTACGCTGGAGGTTAGCCACATGGTTAAGTTCGCCGATTCGCCCACGTACACTTGAAGGGTGGTGGGCTCAACTGCAAGTGTTAACGCATGCGCAGTAGTGACGAGAAGCAAGAAACTCAGAGCTAAATAGGAGATTCTTGTCATCTCTCCTCAAAAAAGAGTTAGCTGGAGAATATAAAAACGTAGTCTTTTAGGTAGGACGATTTATTATTTAGTAGCAACCTATTAGTAGGCGGGGGTGGCCGAGTGGTCAAAGGCGCAGGACTGAGGCTCCTGTGGGCGTAGGCCCTTCGCCGGTTCGAATCCGGTCCCCCGCATGACTTCGTTAACTTTATTTAGCACCGCGTCGAAAGGGGAATAATGAAGTACATAAAGTTCCTCAAGGAGCTCGACAAGAGTTCATTACAACTAGTAGGAGGGAAAGCAGCAAACTTAGGGGAGATGTATAGTGCCGGTCTGCCTGTTCCTGACGCGTTCGTAGTTACTTGTGAGGCATATAAGTACTTCTTAGAACAAAGCGGAATAAGAGAGAAAATCTTCGAGATTCTAAGGAATACCAACGTTAACGATCCGAAGGAGTTGGAGGAGAACACGAAGAAGATAAGGGAACTCATAGAGATTACGAAGATTCCTGAAGAAATAGAAAGAGAAATAAGGGAAGCTTACGAGACTTTATCGAGAGAATTTGGGAAGGAAGCAGAGTTCGTTGCAGTTAGGAGCTCCGCCACCGCTGAAGACGTTCCGGGGGCAAGCTTCGCTGGACAACAGTTAACGCTACTCAACGTAAGGGGAACAAAGGACGTAATCAAAGCTGTGCAAAGGTGTTGGGCTTCTTTGTTCACAGCAAGGGCAACTTTCTATCGTGTACAAAAGGGATTCGAGCACGAGCGAGTCTATATGGCTGTTATAGTCCAGAAGCAACTTGGTGTGTTGCCTAAGGAAAAGTACTTGAAAGGTGTGTATAAGGCTGGTGTTGGCTTTACAGTACATCCTGCGACGGGGGAGAAAAACAAGATAGTGATCGAAGGTGCTTGGGGCCAAGGAGAAAGTGTCGTCAGCGGGGCGGTAACCCCAGATAGTTACGTGTTGGACAAGCGAACGGGTGAGTTACTCGAGGTCAGAATAGGGAGCAAAGAAAAGATGAGAATTGCTAGGCCCGAGGGGGGAATAGAAGTAGTTGACACCCCCGAAGATCTGCGAGGTATGAGATGTTTAACTAGCGAAGAGCTGAGGCAACTCTGGCAACTCGCCCTCAAACTAGAGGAACACTATGAGTTTCCACAGGACTTCGAATGGGTAAGTGAGGAAGGGAAAGTGTACTTGGTACAATCGAGGCCTGTAACGGTCTTCTATGAGAAAAAAGAAAAAGAGATCGAAGTCAAAGCCAAGCTTCTCGTTAGAGGTCTGCCTGCATCGCCAGGCGTGGGAATAGGTAGGGCGAAAGTGATACTCGATCCTAACGAGCTCGACGAAGTAAGAGAAGGTGACGTCTTGGTGACTAAGATGACTAATCCAGACTTCGTTCCCGCTATGCGAAAAGTAGTTGCCATAGTTACCGATGAGGGCGGAATCACTTCACACGCTGCAATAGTGAGCAGGGAACTTGGGATTCCTTGTGTAGTAGGTACGGGTAATGCCACCCAGGTGATAAGGAGTGGGCAGCTCGTTACAGTAGACGGAAGGGTAGGCGTAGTTTATGAGGGCGAGGTTCAAGAGCTCATTGCACGAGAAAAGATACTAGAGGTTACGCCAGAGGAGGCAGCGAGGTTAAAGACTAGAACTAAGATCCTGATGAATCTGGGAATACCAACGGAGGTAGAGAGATATAAGGACTTGCCGTTCGATGGAATAGGGCTTATGAGGATAGAGTTCATTCTCGCGAGCTGGATCAAAGAGCATCCTAACCACTTGCTTGCACGTGGTAGAGAGAGAAAATACGTCGAAAAGCTAGCAGATGGTATAGCTATGGTAGCGAAAGCTATTTATCCGAGATTCGTGGTGGTAAGATTTAGCGATCTGAAGACCAATGAATATAGGAGGCTCAGGGGAGGAAGGAAGTACGAACCAATAGAGTCCAATCCCATGCTTGGCTGGAGAGGAGTTTCTCGTTACATAAGTAAGCAGTTCGAAGAAGTTTTTAGATTGGAGTGTAGGGCGGTAAGGATGGTGAGAGAGGAGCTTGGACTGAATAACGTTTGGGTTATGTTACCTTTCGTTAGGACTACGTGGGAGGTCGAAAGGTGCTTGGAGATAATGGAGGAGGAAGGACTTAAGAGGGGCGAACAAAACTTCAAGGTTTGGCTCATGGTAGAAGTACCTAGCGTAGTCTTCATAGCTGAGAAGTTCGCAAGGCTATGCGATGGATTCAGCATAGGCTCTAACGATCTTACTCAACTGATCTTGGGAGTAGATAGGGATTCGGAGATACTGGGAAACATGGGCTATTTCGACGAAAGAAACGAAGCCGTCAAACGGGCTATAGAGCAACTGATAAAAGTGGCACATGAAAACGGGGTAACGGTTTCCATCTGTGGTCAAGCTCCGAGTTTTTATGAGGACTTCACTGAATTCCTCGTGAGATGTGGAATAGATTCTATCTCAGTAAATCCCGATGTTGTCTGTAGGACGAGAAAGTTAGTCTATGATTTGGAGAAGAAATTAGGTATCAACCCTCAAGCCTGAATCGCTTGATCACGAACTCCCTATCTAGCGCCAGCAAGAACGGTGCAAGTCTTGGGCCATGGTCTTTCCCTAGGAGAATAAGATAAGCACTACTAAAGAACTCCGGCGAAGAGAGCCCATACTTCTTCGCGATGTTATACAACTCGGCATGAAGCTCTTCTACGCTGAATTCCCTCTGCTCTAATATCTGAGCAACTTCCCTTAGCGCAGCCCTTTGATGCTCGGTAAGTTTCGATGAAATCTCTCTTGGAACCTCTTTCAAGACCTCGAATTTCATCTCAGGTGGTGCGAACCTTTTGATCCATTCCTTTGCTAGTCTTAGTCTCATTACGAGACTCTTACGCGAGTTATCATCTAGCTCTCCTCGGAGATAGCCTATTCGTCTTAGCAAGTGAACGGCTTTCTCAACTTCTTTCTCCGGATCCTTAACCAACTGAGCCAGGAGAGCAGCAATGGAATATGGCAACCTAAACGGTTTGTTTCGTGGAATTTCACGATCACACCAAGAAAGCTCATACCTCGTTCTCATCTCTCGCTCTTCTCTTTCGTTCTTTGCTCGCTCTAAACCGAAGTAAATTCGCTCTACTCTATCGAACTCGTCCACGAGACTCAACTGCGTGAGCGATATATCGCGTTGCCTTGTTGGTCTCTTAGTATAGAGATAACAGAATACCTCTGGCTCCATTATGCTTAGCATGTCGTGCATAATGTAGACGTTTCCATGTCTAGTGCTCATCTTCTTTCCGTCTACTAAGAAGAACTCGTAGACGAAAGTCAAGATCGGCTGATAGCCAAAGACTTTAGGCAGAACTTCACGACAGATAGGCCAAGAACCGACGTAGTGATCTTTACCAAATGGCTCCACTACGGTTTGAAACATCACCATCTGGGAGGGCCACTCTAGCTGCCAGTCTAGCTTACCACTCCCCCCACCCCAACCTACGCTCCCCCGATGATCACAACTCGGTATCGTATACTTTCCAGCTAAGGCCCTCGAAGTACATCTGTAGTACACCGTTCGCGAATCGAGATCGACCTCATAGACTTTTCCAGTTAATCTGCCGCAGTTTTCGCAAATTACCCAAAAAGGATAATACTCTGGGGTCTTCGTACTCTTGTACTTCATGAGGATGTCTCTCACTATCTCTATTCGTCGAAACACTCTCTCTATGAATTCATCGAACTTACCTTTCTTGTAGAGATCCACGTTTCTATAATACTCGGTCTTTCTTATTCCTGCCATTTCGCAACCTTCTTCCCATACGCGCTCGAAGTGCGTTGCCCAAGAATCGCAACATCCAAATGGATCCGGAACTGAAACTAGTGGAAAACCAACGTAACTAGAGAGTCTCCTTAGCTCCTCTTCCGAAAGCTCGTGCCACTTTCCGTCTAGATCTACGACCCGTGTTGGGACCTTTCTAAGAGGATCCATATCGTCATGCGTTTGGACGTGTCTTGCCTTATAGCCGAGTTTTTCTACGAACCTCGCTACGAAGTAGCTACGAATGTTGTCATTGAAGTTTCCTATGTGCTTGGCCCCACTTGGTGTTTGACCACTTCTACAAGTCACTACCCCGAATCCCCTCCGTTTTGCCTCCTCTATAGCCCGCTCCGCTACCTGTTCTGCCCAAAACTTCGGTTGGGAAATGCCCATGTTTTTAATTTGGTAGAGAAGCTAAAATGAATTTATGTCTAGGAAGTATGAGTTCGTAGACATTACGCCTGCCGACGTAGCATTTAAAGCGTGGGGTAAAACGCTCGACGAGCTCTTTGCTAACGCAGCAAAAGCTATGTTCGAGGTAATAGTGAATACGGAGCAGGTGGAACAGCGAATAGAACGAGAGCTCATGTTAGGTGGGGAGGATTTGCCCAATCTCATGTTCAATTGGCTAAACGAGCTCTTGTACTACGTCGATGCAGAGAACTTGGTTTTTTCCTATTTCGAAGTTAGTGTCGATGAGTCGAAGTTGGAGTTAAGAGCAAAGTGTAGGGGCGAACCTATAGATCCTGAGAGGCACGAGCTCAGAACCCACGTGAAGGCAGCTACTTATCATAAGTTAAGAGTGGAGAAGAAGGATGGGCTATGGGAGGTGTTCGTTCTACTCGACATATAAAGCGCTGTCCGAACTGCGGGGGCAAGTTAGCACGTCTAGTAGGGGAATGGGTATGCGTGGAATGCGAATATCACGATGCAAAAGGTAAACCGAGGAGGGAGAGTTTTAGATGAAATCGAGAAGATAGCGCGCTAAATCGCTCAACTTAATCAGCTCTTCTTTGCCACTTTCCATATCTCTTACTCGTACAGAGTCCTTTTCCAATTCCTTTTCTCCAACTATCACCACAAACCTCGCTGCCCTTTTTGATGCGTATTCAAGCTGCTTGCTCAACTTCCGTCCCATGAGATCGTACTCGCAGCATATGCCATTCCTTCTCAACATTCCTACTATTTCTAGGGTCTCGAATCTCGTTTTTTCACCAATACTTGCGACGAAGCACTTAAGTATAGGTTTGGGTCGAAGCTTTTCTTTAATCACCTCCAGAATCCTCTCTAGACCGAGGCTAATTCCCGTTGCCGGTAACTCTCTACCTCCCAGCGAAGCTATGAGATCGTCATATCTTCCACCACCAGCTATGCTACCTATTTTTTCCTTAGTCTCTATCTCGAAGATGGGACCAGTGTAGTAATCGAGTCCTCTCGCTAAGCAAGGATCTACAACCACTTTAGCCCCTACTCCGAGTGCCCTTAGATACTCTATGAGTTCCCTGAGCTCTTCTATACCCTCTTTACCTTCCTTCAGATTCCCTATGAGTTTCTCTAGTCTCTCTAACGTTTCTTCTATCTCACTACCTCTTCCAGCTCTTAGTATTTCCATGAGCTTTTCTACGATTTTCCTCTCCATTCCCGCCTTGAGTAGCTCCTCTTTTACACCTTCTATTCCTACCTTCTCGAGCTTGTCCAGGCACCTGAAGCAGCAGAGCTTGAACTCTTCCTCTACCCCAGCGTAGGTAGCAATCGCAGATAGTATCTTCCTGTTATTCAACCTTATCACGAAATCTTCTAGACCAACAGATCGAAGGGCATCCACTGCACATGCTAGTACTTCGGCATCTGCTAGCACGCTAGCACTACCAACTATATCTACGTCGCATTGGTAGAATTCTCTCAGCCTACCCCTTGCTACATCTCCATACCGCCAGACCTTTGCTATTTGGTATCGCTTGAACGGCAAAGGCAGTTCTGGATTCATTGCCACGAATCTAGCAAGAGGAACCGTTAGATCGTATCTAAGTCCAACTAGTCTTCCTCCCCTATCTTCGAAGAAGTAAGCCTCCTTGAGGATTTCCTCCCCACCACCTCCCTTTGCTGTAAGCGTCTCCCCCAGTTCGAGCGCAGGCGTCTCTAGGGGTTCGAAACCATAACGTTCGAACACTGAACTAAAGCTATCCTTGAGGAGCTCGAGGAGTCTCGCTTCATTCCCATAGTAATCGCGCGTCCCTCTTACTAAACCGAATCGTGCCATAGAAGAAAATTATTGCCTAGCTTAAAAATCGCACACATTTAAAACTTCTTCACTAAAAAGCAAGCTATGGCGACGTTTAAGCTAGTTATCAACGATCCAGAAACAGGAAGGAGCTACCAAGTCGAACGGAGCTGGGAGGAATGCTCTTTTCTCATAGGAAAGCGAATAGGATTTAGATTCGCCGGAGATCTAATAGGACTACCTGGATATGAGCTCGTGATCACAGGGGGAACTGATAAGGATGGATTTCCTATGAGGGGCGATTTACCTGGCACGGGAAGAAAGAGAATCCTAGTTTCTAAAGAGACCGGATTTCACGAGCGTAAGAGGGTGAGGAAGAAGATAAAGAAGATAAGGGGGTTGAGGAGAAGGAAGACGTTTAGAGGTAACGTGATTGCAGATGATTTAGCCCAACTCAATTGCGTAGTGGTGAGGAAAGGTCCACAACCCCTAGAAGAGCTCTTAGGGAAGAAGGAAGCTACTTCTTCTGCAGAGAAAAGTAAATGAGGTAAAATGCTAGATGATCGTAAGCCGAATAAGTAGAAGGGGCACCATAGAGTTCTAGGAGGAAGCGAAGCACCTCTTCCCTCTCCCACTTCTCTAACCCTGAAGGATCAAAGAGAACAGCATAGATACCTTCTTCGGTCTTTACGAACTTAGGCTCAAAACCGTATTTCCTTAGCACCTCAGCATGTTCTTTCTCATGGCTCCTAATGGGCTCTGGTATATCTTCTACTCCCACTTCTTCGTATTGCCTCTTCACCGCCTTCAGTCTGGCTATCCACTCCTTTACGGTGAGCTTGCCTTCACAAAGGGCTTCTAGGAGGGCGAGGTCTTCCCAGGTCATAATGATTCAGTAAACGTAAGCGAGAAGTTTTCCACCAATTCCTAACTTCTTAGCCTCGTGGTGGGACATTATGCCCTTAGAGGTAGAGACTATGAGAATCCCAATGTCACTTCCGGGAAGAAAGCGCTTCTCGTACTTTACGAATTCGTTTTTTCCCACAGAGAACCTTGGTTTTATAGCCTTACAGTAGTTTATCTTCCCCAGAAGCTCTACCTCGATGAGCTTAGGAACCGACTCAATCACCTTCAAATCCCCCACATATCCATATCTCTGCATGACTTCGAGAACAGCCTTTAGAAGCTTACTTCCTTTAACTACGCACTTCTTATGTCCAGCGTTCTCGGCGTTTCTTATCTTCGTGAGTCCCTCTCCTAAAGTATCGCGGCTCATCTAACCACCGTACTTCTTAAAGCCTAGTTTTTCGGCTACTTCTCTGAAGCAACGCCTACAGATGTTCAGCCCATACTTTCTTATAACTCCCCTAAAAGTGCCGCATCGCTCGCACTTGTGTGCACCTTTCCCGAACCTTCGCTTGACTTGCTTTAGCCTTGCCATCTTCTCACCCCTCTACTATCGTTACGCCGAATTTATTCTTAATCCACTCTATGGCTTCTTCCTTAGTAATGAGATGTTTCTTCCCTACTTTACTTCGCTTCTTGCTCCGACGCTTAACTCTATATCCAGGTCTTTCAAGAGTCACACATACGTCTAAGCCAAAAAGTTCTATGTCAGGATCGTACTTCATTCCAGGAATCATTATGTACTCTGGTATACCGAAAGAAAAGTTTCCCAATTCGTCGAACTGCGAGACCTTTAGCTTATTTCCTACTGCCTTTAACAGTCGCCCAAGTAATGCTTCGCAGTTCTTTCTCACCGTAACTTTAGCCCCTATCTCTCTATTCTTCGCCATACCAAATGTAGTCCTCTTGTGGGTCCTCGTTATGACTGCCTTACAGCCAGTTATTCTTTCGAGCAATTCCTTTGCATGTTTAGGATTCTTGGTACTTCCACAACCTATGTTGAGTGTTATCTTCTCTATCCTTATTTCTCTCATGGGATTTTCCGACCTCATACTTCCACCTCCGGTCTTTCTCTTCCTACCACGAAGACGAAGTCCTTAGGAACGCGAATTTCCTTTTCTTCGAGCTTCACTACTACTAACGTACCTAACATGCTCCTGGTCTTCTCTATTCTAATGACCTCACCTATCCTTCCCCTGTTTTCCCCCTTGATAACAAAGGCCTTGGCACCAGGCTCTAGCTTCAAGTGCTTTAGGATCTTTTTTCCGTAAGTCTCTACCAGGAGGACATCGCCAGTGCTAAATTTCTTAGCTTCTTCTTTATCGACTAGCATATTCTCTCCGTCATGAAAGTTGAGTTGCACTTTTCCACCACGAACGAAGTGCTTATTGTCTAACCTCATGAGCCTACGCTCAGGGTCACTTATCTGCTTAAAGTCGAAACCTCCCTTAGATGGGATCACACGAAGTGCTAGGTAACCTTCTTTTCCCTTTTCGCCAAGTTCTACTACATCCATCAGTCCTACAGGAAACTTGTGATCATTTCTCACTTTTCCGTTCACCTTCACGAAGCCGCTTTTGATTATACGTTTCGCTTCTTTAAGATTCTCTGCCAATTTGAGATAATCGCGAATGAGAACGGCGAGAGGCACGCATTCTTCTTTTGGATGCGGACCAGGCCTAGGAGAGACTACGAACTTACCTAGCTTTCTCGGAATCTTCCACCAGCGAGGAGCGGCCAATCTCTTTAGTATTGCCATGGATTCTATCTCGTCCTAGAATGCTTTTAAATTCTAAGTTTTTGCAGAGGTTTTACTCTTACGCGCTATTATCTTCTCCCTAGTCTTATCTCCTCTCACTAACTCTATCACTTCGAGATTGCTAGGATCTAAGGGAACGTTAACTTCTCTTCCACTTACCTTCTTTCTCTTCACGCTATCGACGTAGACTTTAAGCTTCTTGAGGTCTACCTTAATCACAGTTCCCTTCACCCCCTTGAATTCTCCTCTCATCACACGAACTTTATCTCCCTTCCTAAGCGGAATCGATCTAAATCCGAGTTTCTCCCGAAGTTCCTTACTGAGGTGCGCACTCATGAACTTATGTCGCAAATGAAGCGGAGCATGACGTCTATACTTGCGTTGTTTTCTAGGCTGTTTGCTCGATTTCCACTTAGTCGAAAACTTTTTTCTCATCGCCAACACCAAACCTCTGCTTTAGTGTTTCGATTTTAATCTCTAATTCGCTCTCGAGATCAACACCACAGCAGTTAGCTAGCTGAAGTAGCATTACCAACGAATCTGCTAGCTCCTCACCGAGGTTCCCCTTTTCCCTTCTTCCTGTTCGTTGATTTAGGAGAACTCTGCAAATTTCGCCTATTTCTTCGATTAGATGAAGAAGTGATGTGTACGTATCCTCATGAGCGCGTGGTTTTTCCATCTTTTCATCTATTCTCGCCAAGAGCTCAGCAACCCTAAGTTGGGCTTCCCTTATTTCCATGGCTCACACCACTATGCTAGCGATCTTACCTATGGCAGGAAATCGCTCTACGACTTCACGGGCTATAGCACCGCGTATCTCAGTTCCTACGGGCTCGAAGGTATCCTTATTTATTAGAACAGCGGCATTGTCCTCGAACTTTATCCTCTCTCCCGTTAGTCTTCTGTATTCCTTTCGCTGTCTAACTATAACAGCATAAACCACCTTCTTCTTCCATTTCTCCTCACCTTTAACAACACGACAAACTACGAGATCTCCAACACCAGCCTTCGGTAATCGCCTCCTAACACCCTTGTAACCTCTTACTGCTATGACCTCGAGAATCTTTACGCCACTGTTATCTATACACTTTAACTTCGTACCCAGTTGAATTCCCTTCGTTATCTTTGCGGAGACGGCACGCATCTATCCCACCTTCTTAACCACTTCTATTACGACGAAACGCTTGGTCTTGCTTATAGGTCTACATTCGGCGACTCTAACCTTATCCCCTATTTGTACTGCGATACACGGCGGAACATAAGCATATATTCTCGTTCGCCTTCGTTCGTATCGCTCATACTTTGGTACGTAATGGGTATACTCCCACTCGACCGTGGCGCCTTTTTCCTTTCGTCTGATCACGGTACCCTCGAACATCCTTCCGCGAATGCGCAGCGAGCCGTGCCAGGGACACTTCTCATCGTTACATTCCTTAGTAGGCGGAGTTGCCTCTATTCCTATGTCCCTGCTTCTCCTCGGCATATAATCACCGGAATTTTAGAATTGATCTCTCAATTTTTAAGTGCTTCTTTTCTTTTATTCTTTCATCTTTACAACTCTGAAGTAGGCGGTTGGAATGGAGATAAGAGAAGCACTAAAAAGGATACGCGAACATAAGCCAAGAAAGTTCACTCAAACGATAGAGCTCATAGTCACGCTTAGGAACATAGATCTCAGGAAGCCGGAGAATAGAATAGTAAAGGAGGTCGTCCTTCCCTATGGAAGGGGGAAGAAAGCTAAAGTTTGTCTCCTCTCGAGACGAAGCGGATACACGAAAGAGCGCCTAGAGAACATGAACAAAAAGGAGCTCAAACGACTTGCTAAAGAGTACGAGTTCTTCCTAGCAGACGCAGAACTCATGCCGGTGGTAGGGAAGGTACTAGGTAAGTATCTGGCATCTAAGGGTAAAATGCCCACTCCCATACCACCAACTCTTTCGGAGGAGGAAATAAAGGATATGATTGCTAAGAAGGAGAAAAGCGTCAGAGTAAAGATAAGAACACAACCCCAAGTTCAGGTGCCAGTAGGGACTGAGGAGATGAAGGACGAAGAGATAGAAGCTAACGTGAAGTCATTTCTGCGAGAACTCCTAGCTACTTTGCCTAAAGGGAGGAGCCAAATAGGGAGTATCTATCTGAAGGGAACCATGACGCCTGCCTTCAAGGTAGAGGTGAGGCTATAATGGCACTGACTAGGCGAGAGAAACCAAAGGCGGTGGAGGAGCTAGCAAACCTACTTAAGGAATACAGCTGCATAGGCATTTTCAGTCTTCGCGCTTTACCTGCCAGTCAGCTTCAGCAAATAAGGGAGAAGCTGAGAGGTAAGGCCCTCATAAAGGTAGCAAAGAAGACTCTCATAAGACTGGCCTTGGAGAAGTTGGGGCTGAGCGCACTAGTTCCTAAACTCCAGGGCGAAGTCGGGATAATCGCTTCTAACCTCTCCCCATTTGAGCTCTACAAAGAGATAAAAAGTGCTAGGGGCTATAGGGCGCCTAAGCCTGGTGAAATAGCGACTAATGACATAGTGGTAGAGGCAGGTCCTACTAGCCTACCACCCGGCCCTGCTATTAGCACGCTTCAGCAAGCAGGGCTGAAGACTAAGATAGAAGGGGGTAAGATAGCGATCCTTCAGCCAGCTACCATATGTAAAAGGGGCGAGAGAGTAAGCGAAGTTGTGGCGAGTGTGTGCAATCTCCTTGGACTTACCCCAATTGAAGTTAAGCTAAACCTGCTGGCTGCATGGGAAGGTGGCATAGTTTACGAGAGCGATTTGTTAGACATAAATGAAGAGGAGTATAGATCAAAACTGGAGCGGGCAGTAAAAGAAGCATTTGCATTGGCGATCGAGCTAAACGTGGTCACAGCGGAGACGGCGGAATTCTTCGTAATCAAGGCCCATCGAGAGATGCTACTCCTAGCGAAGGAGCTCCATCTTCCTATTCCAGAGGTGATAGAAGAGCTCATAGTGGATGCCAACCTAAAGGCGAGAACACTAGAAGCTGCGCTTAAGCTCGTCTAGTCACTCTACTATCTTGCCACCAACAGCTTCTAGTTTTCTTAATGCCTGCTTAGAGAAAGAGGGAACTTTCACCAAGAATGGCTTGGAAATAGTTCCTTTTCCTAGGAGCTTCGTGTAGCCCAAAGCTTCTAGATCTAGGATCTCTCCGCTCTTTATTCCAAGAAACTCTGCTAGCTTTTCGAGCTCCCCAACGTTGATCTCCTTATGTCTTTGCTTTCTCCAGATTTGCTTGAGAGAAGTAAAACCATGCTTTCCGAAGTGCTCAGGCTCGTACTTCAATATCCAAACCCACTTGTGCTTATGTGAACCAGCATATCCTTTACCTCCCCTACTTCCCTTACCCCTGTGTTTTTTCTTGCTCCCATAACCATGAGTTTTACTTCCCCTAAGCTTCCTTACCTTCTTTCTCCTTCTCACGACCATGTTACAAAACAAAGGATCAAGAGTTTTAATTTCTTCTAGTGAGTACGTTACTATGGAAGAGCATTTCTACTTCCTCCTGTTAGGGGCAATAGTAATAGCAGTAGGTGCCATTCTTCTAGGATATGCGCTCCGCTCTACTACTGCCCAAGAGATGCTTACCCCCCTCATCCTGGGCCTAGCCTTGGTGATCTCGGGGATTTGGTGTAGCTATGCATGGACTTTGATAAAGGGATAGCTAAGGTGTTAGTCTAGACGGATCTCTTGGTAGCAACGCTGTCTCTCTCACGTTCTTAAGGCCAAGTATCTGCATGGTGAGACGTTCTATACCAATTGCAAATCCACCATGGGGAGGCATTCCGTACTTGAAGAATCTCAGGTGATCATACTGTTCTGGTAGGAGTCCTTTCTCTTTGATGTTTGCGACCCTTTTCTCGTATCTATGTTCCCTTATACCACCACTAGTTACCTCTAGGCCACGGTAGAGCAAGTCAAAACTTAGCGTTAGAGTAGGATCACGCGGGTCGCGCATCAGGTAGAAGGGTTTCGCCACGAACGGAAAGTGGGTGACGAAGATGAAGTCACTCCCGTACTTTTCCTTCGCGTACTCGCATAGTTTTTTCTCTCCAGTAGGTGTTAGATCTTCTCCAACCTCTACGCCCATAGATCTTAGGATTTCGTTTGCCTCATCCAGTTTAATTCTCGGTACCCTAGATGGAAATTCTAGCGAAACCTCGTAGTAGCTTAGAATTTCTTTTACTTCTTCATCCTTTGATAGGCTGCTGAAGCAAAACCGTAACATCTCTTCTTCGAACATGAGCAGTTCCTCGAGATCCTCGCACACGAGCTCCACGTCGAAGCTTACATATTCACAAAGATGCCTTGGGGTATGGTGTGGTTCAGCCCGATAGACGAAACCCACGTCGTAAACGCCATCTATTCCACTTGCCATTATGGATTCTTTATAGAGTTGGGGTGATTGGGCAAGGAATGCCTCTCGGTCGAAGTATAGGATTGCGAAGTAATCGGCACCTCCTTCGGTTGCAGCACTAGTAAGTCTAGAGGTAAATATCCTCACTAATCCTCTTCGTTCGCAGAATTCCTCCATGTAGCGGACCAGTTTTGACTCGAGAAGAAATATGCCCATGATCTCTGGTCTTCGCATATCTAGGAATCGCCAGTCTATTCGTTTATCCAACGAGGTCTTTATTCTGCCGGAGATATCTATTGGAAACGGTTTTTCAGCAGGACTTAAGACTTCTACTTTCGTTGGAACTACTTCTACTCCACCGGGCGCCTCGTAACTAATCCTGGTTTCTCCCTCCACTACGACGAAGGACTCTCTCGGAATAGAGGCTATTAGTTCTCCTAGTTTTTCGTCCTTCGTTGTTATCTGAATTCTCCCCTTTCTATCTCTTAGAACAAGGAACTTAACCTTTCCAAGATCTCGAATGTGCTCTGCAAAACCTGCAAGCTTTACCTTGGCCCCATTCACCTTCGGAACTTCTGCTGAATAATGAGTTCTGAGCATGAGTTCCTTTGAGAGTTCGACATTAAAATTTAAGTTCCTTCCAAGGGACTTCCACTTCGTCAGTTCGCCACCTAGGCTTTATTTCCAATTTCTCCGGATCTAATGGCTCAGATCCGCTTCGATGTAACAGTACACCAACCCAAGCTATCATCGCACCGTTATCGCCAGCAAACTCATGTGGAACTACGTAGAATCTCGCACTTCGCTCCCTACACATGATTTCGAACATCTCTCTGAGTCTGAGATTGGCTGCAACCCCACCCGTGAGTAAGACTTCCTCCTTTTCTGTATGGGCCATCGCCCTCTCGGTTACTTCTACGAGCATAGCGAAACAAGTTTCCTGGAGCGAGAAGCATAAATCTTCGAGCGCATATCCAGCCTTCAGCTTCTTAATAGCTTCTGTAACTATTCCAGTAAAGCTAAGGTCCATACCTTTTACTACGTAGGGAAGTTCGATGAACTTACCACCTTTCGCCAGTTCCTCTACTCTAGGACCACCTGGCAGCCCGAGACCAGCCTCTCTCGCAAATACGTCGAGCGCATTACCCAAAGCTATGTCTATGGTTTCTCCAAAGCATCTGTAACGATTGGCCACGAAAGCTATTATCTGCGTATTTCCCCCGCTCACGTAGCAAACGACAGGATCGGTAGCATTAGTTTTGAGCAAACCTATTTCTATATGTGCTACGCAGTGGTTAACCCCATAGATGGGTTTATCACCAGCTATTCGTCTTATTATCTCTCTCCCAACGTTGAGGCAAGGCGGTAGCCCAGGACCCTGGGAGAAGGAGAAGATGTCGACATCCTCTAATCTAATCCCAGCCTCATCCAAGGCAGAGGCAATTACACTAGCAGCCTTCTTTTTGTGATGCTCTGCGGCTTCAGCAGGAATTATTCCCTTCCCTTTGGGTGGCGAGTAAACGCTCTTAGCATTGGCCAGGAGATTGCCCTTCTCGTCGCATATTCCTACCCCAAACGTGTGGGCTGTGCTCTCTATGCCAAGACTGAGCATAGAGAATTAAGCAACTCTATCTTTAACTCCTTTCCACTCGCTTTATCTCTGCCCAACCACAACGGCCACACCAAGTGCGATTACCATCTCTGGCTAAGAACGTTCCTGCACCACATCTAGGACAGAAGTCCCTTAACCTAACCACTTTACCACCTTCGACTTTGTAGAACTTCCAGGTCTGCACTTTTTTATGCTTCGATTTAGACTTTTGCTTCTTCTTCCTTTCTCTTTCTTCTGCAACTTCTTCTGGCATAAGAGGTAGAAGACGAAAAATTCTTAAAAACTAAAGCATATAGCTAAGCTTCTCCTCTTCCTCTTTCTTCTTTGGTTCGAGCCTCTTCCTACTCTCCATTATTCTCTCGTATAGCTTGTTGAGCTCCGGACTTACACTAGGCCCTATTTCTTGCAGGGCCTTTTCGAAGTCTTCCTTCGTCACTAAGAGTCTTTCCTCTGCTTCCTTGGGAAGTTCGTGCTTGGCATCTTTAAGGCCTAACTCCCTTACCAATCTACGCATAGCATTCATCGCAGCCTCTCTACAAACCGCTTCTATATCCGCACCGCTATAGCCTTCTGTGCGTCTCGCAAGCTCCTCTAGGCTAACGTCCTCTGCCAGTGGCATTTTCCGTGTGTGGATCTTGAATATTTCAAGCCTTCCTCTCTCGTCCGGAACAGGAACTAGAATTTGTTTATCGAATCTTCCTGGCCTAAGCAAAGCAGGATCTACCATGTCTGGCCTATTGGTTGCCGCCATCACGAAGACTTGTTTCATCTCCTCTAAACCGGACATCAGTGTCAAGAGCTGGGAAACTATTCTCTCCGTTACCTCGTTCGTTACCCCCCTACCCCGAACTGGTGCAATGGCATCGATTTCGTCTATGAATACTATGCTAGGTGCAACTTGCTTAGCTTTTTTGAATATTTCTCGCAGCATACGCTCAGACTCTCCGACCCACTTACTCATTATTTCCGGCCCGTTTATTACTATGAAGTTGGCCTCGCTTTCGGTTGCAACCGCCTTAGCTAGCAGCGTCTTACCGCAACCAGGTGGACCGTAGAGTAGTATTCCACGTGGTGGGATTATGCCTAATCTCTTGTAGAGCTCAGGATACTTCAGAGGCCATTCGACTGCCTCCCTAAGCTCGCGCTTCACCTCTTCTAAATCACCTATATCTTCCCAACGAACGTTCGGCGTCTCTATGAGGACTTCCCGCATGGCACTAGGCTCGACGACCTTCAGTGCGTACTCGAAGTCCTCCTTAGTTACCACAAGTTCCTTTAACACTTCCTGCGGAAGGGGCTTATCCTCTTCTATTTCGCCACCGTATTTCTGAAGAACTCTTCTCAAGGCATGCATAGCAGCCTCCTTACATAGCGCAGCTATATCTGCCCCAACGAAACCATAAGTTCGCTCTGCAAGCTCGTCGAGATCTACATCGCTCGCAAGGGGCATGTGGCGAGTGTGAACCTGCAGAATTTCCTTTCTCCCTTCTTTGTCCGGCACACCGATTTCTATCTCTCTATCAAACCTCCCAGGCCTACGCAGAGCAGGATCTAGTGCATTTGGTCTATTGGTAGCTCCTATCACTATTACTTTTCCACGAGATTTCAGACCGTCCAACAGCGTTAGTAACTGTGCCACTACCCTTCTCTCTACTTCGCCTGTTACCTCTTCTCGCTTCGGCGCTATGGCATCGATTTCGTCTATGAATATTATCGATGGTGCATTCTTTTCTGCTTCCTCGAATATCTTCCTCAAATTCTCTTCCGACTGACCGTAGTACTTGCTCATTATCTCGGGTCCGTTGATGGCATAGAAATTGGCCCCACTCTCGTTTGCGACCGCCTTAGCTAGCAGCGTCTTACCGCAACCAGGTGGACCGTAGAGTAGCACGCCTTTCGGCGGTTCTATACCTAATCTCTCGAAGAGCTCAGGATGCTTCAGCGGCAGCTCCACCATCTCGCGAATCTTCTTTATTTCTTCTTTCAGACCGCCGATATCTTCGTAGGTTACTTCTGGAACGCGCTCTTCGATGGGTTTGGTCATCTCTGGAAGGATCTCTATCTCCGTAGCTTCAGTGATTCTCACTATTCCCTTTGGCTTTGTGGAAACGACTATGAATTTTTCCTCACCGAAGCTCGTGAAGAGCATCTGATCTATATCTATGCCAAATATCTCCTCGAAGAGCGTTCCTCTTCTTCTAACCACTGGATTTGGAATTATTATATCGCCGACCTTCACTGGCCGCATGAGCAGAGCTTGTTGGAGCGTTGAGCCAGGTGCCCGAATTATCACACCCTTTCTTGCTGGGGCTAGTGTAACGTGCTCTGCCTCTTGGACCTCTGCCTTTCTCACAGCAACGAACTCTCCAATTCCGGCACCACAATTTCTGCGAACTAGACCATCCATTCTGATTATGTCGAGACCAACGTCAGCAGGATAGGCACGCACTGCTATAGCACCAGTACTTCTCTTTCCTACGATCTCTACCACGTCGCCCTCTTTAACGCCTATCTTTCTCATGTTCTTAGTGTCTATCCTCACTATACCCCTACCGAAGTCCGCCCGTTCTGTCAGCTCACCTACCCTAAGCTTTATCTCTTTACCTTCCTGCTTTTCCTCAGTCATCGTCCATCACCCCACGAAGTCTTTCAAGTTCCCTTAGCAGCCTTTCTTCTTCTAACAAGACACGAATGAGCCTATATCTCACCTTTTTCTCCCACTTCTTAAAGTAATCTAGGACTTTATTTAAGCTATCCTCTGGGATGAGGAAAACTGAATCATCGATCTTCAAATGGGGAACCTCGTCGAGAATTCCCTTGCGAAGGTATACGTAGCGTTTCTCTCCTCGCTTCACTACCTGTCTATAGCCGTAGAGTTCCCTGAAGAAGGCATTTCTTTCAGAAAGGGAACCAAACGCCTTGGTTCGAATGGAAAAACTAACTATGCACATCCTCTTTCTCTCCATGAACAGCCCTTCTATCCTAAACTTTAAAGTTTTAATTTAAGTGAATCATAACAATAGATGTTCCTCTTCGACTTGCCAAAGGGTTCTTTGATCTCTCTATACGGCTTTTGTTCGAAGAAGGTAGCAGACCTTCTTGCGCTTTCAGCAGTATCGAAAGGTTGGAGATGTTTGCTTCTAGTTCCGAGAATACCAGAAATCGGAACTAAAGGACTAAAGGGTAAAATAGGAGAACTCATTCTCTTGGAAGTCCTAGAGATAGGAGGGTTGTTCCGGATACTTGAGCAGCAGAAATTGATCCAAGGTCTAGATCTCATAGTTCTCAATTCTCTTGAGAGCTACTTAGAGACGGAAGATTTAACGCCAAGGGAAGCTAGTTTGGTTTCGGCTTTGTTAAGGAAGTTAAGAGTTACGGCTAACTCCAACGAACTAATCGCTATAGTTGCCTCCGAAGCGAAGAGTAAGAAGCTAAAGCTCATGTTGAAATGGTGGTCAAAAACCACGATAGAACTTAGTGATCTTGGCGTGAGAGATCACGTGCTCGCGATAGTTCACAGCAAAGGAGAGAGGAAGATGATCGAGTTGAAATTGGGAAGAAAGCTGAAGCAAGTGGGTCTCTTCAGCTTTACTTAGTAGCCCTGAAGTAGACGAAACTGCTGGAGTTCGTTAGGGAATCGACGAGCGCTCGTAAGAGTTCTAGATTAGTGATGAGAGGTATGTTGAATTCGACCGCTTTTCTCCTTATTAGGTACTCATCGTATGCAATGCTACTAGAACATTCGTTAGGTGGTGGTATGTTCACCACGAGTCCTAGAGTTCTGCTTTCTATCAGATCTAAGACATTGGACTGAGAGTCCGGGCTCACATTTGAAACGATTTTCACTTCGATGCCATTCGTCTCTAACACTTCTCCTGTGTGCGGGGTCGCGTAGATCTTGTAGCCCAGCTCGTAGAGCTTCTTAACTAAAGGAACTATTTCTAATTTTATCTTCTCGTCTCCAACGCTCACGAGAATTCCCTCACCGGGAGATGGAGGTTCCATCTCACTAGCTGAAAAAGCTAGCAGAAGCGCCCCATGAAAATCGTCCCCAAAGCAAGCTACCTCTCCTGTTGATACCATCTCGACCCCAAGTACCGGATCTGCGCCATCTAGCCTCATGAAGGAGAAATATGGTCGTTTTACCACGAAGCCCTTCGGTATTCCTTCAGCTTCTGGGACATCGCCTCCTAGGAGTGCTCTAGCTGATAGTTTCATCAGATTTACGCCCGTGCCCTTGGAGACGAAGGGCATACTCCTGCTTGCCCTTAAATTACACTCGATAACTAGTACTTCGTCGTCTTTGATCAGGTATTGAATGTTGAATGGCCCTATTATTCCTAGAGCCTTCGCAATCTTCCTAGTGTATTCTCTTAGCTTATTCTTGGTAGTTTCTGAAATCGTTAGAGTTGGTATGCTCATAGTAGCATCGCCGCTATGGACGCCAGCGTTCTCTACGTGCTCTATTATAGCCCCTATGTAAGTCCTATTACCATCTGCTACCGCATCTACTTCAACTTCTCTCGCTCCTGGGATGAATTTGGAGACTACGACAGGATGTTCTCGAGAGATCCTCGTAGCTAGCTTGAGGTATTCTTCTAGCTCTCTTTCATCGAAGGCTACCCTCATCGCCTCGCCAGAGAGAACATAAGACGGTCTCAAGAGCACGGGGTAGCCTACTTGATTCACAAACCTCTTCACTTCTTCTAGGTCCTTTGCCTCACACCAAGGGGGTTGTGGAATTTTTAGGGTTTTGAGAAGGGAGCTGAACTTAGATCTATCTTCTGCTATATCTATACTCTCTGCAGGTGTGCCGAGCAATTCAACGCCAGCAGATGCAAGTCTCAACGCGAGTTTATTGGGAATTTGGCCACCGACGCTAACCACGACCTTACATGGCGATTCCTTCTCCACTATGTCTAACACTCTCTCGAAAGTTAGCTCCTCGAAGTAGAGCTTATCGTTTACGTCGTAATCTGTACTTACGGTTTCTGGATTGTAGTTCACCATGATGACTTCGTCGCAACCCAGCTCTCGAAGAGACCATGCTAAATTCACGCAGCACCAATCGAATTCTACACTAGAGCCGATTCTATAACACCCGGAACCTAGAACTATTACCTTTCGCTGTCTTCGAAGGAATTCTATGTCGTCCTCAGAAGCGTTATACGTGAGATAGAGGTAATTGGTCTTCGCTTCCCATTCCGCCGCGAGGCTATCGATCTGCTTCACCCTCGGAACTATTCCCCACATCTTCCTAAGCTCCCTCACTTCCATCTCGCTCATCTGCTTGAGTTGGGCTATCTTTCTATCTGAAAATCCAAAACGCTTAGCAAGAAGAAGCAACTCTCTGCTAAGGCTTTCGCGCTTCAGTTTTTCCTCCACTTCTAAAATTCGCTTTAGTTTGGAGAGGAACCACTTATCTATTCCAGTAAGCTCCGACACTCTCTCTATAGAAAAACCACATTTTAACGCTTTCATCAAAAAGAATAGCCTCATGTCCGTTGGATTACTGAGTTCGGCTTCTATAGTTGTCGAGTCGTTAGGCAAATCGTCAACATCGGTTAGTTCCCTTCCTATGTCTAGCATTCTGACCGCTTTCTGGATAGCTTCCTCGAAGCTCCTTGCAATTGCCATGACCTCACCAACGCTCTTCATTTGTGTTCCTATTCTTCTGCTAACTTTCCTGAACTTGTGGAAATCCCATCTAGGAATTTTAACCACGACGTAGTCAAGAGCTGGCTCGAAGCAAGCTGTAGTAACTCGAGTTATCTTGTTAAGGAGTTCTGGAAGTGTATAACCTATTGCTAATTTAGCTGCAATATAAGCTATGGGATATCCCGTGGCTTTACTAGCAAGCGCTGAGCTTCGAGATAATCTAGGATTCACTTCTATGACGTAGAACTCCTCTGTCCTTGGATTGAGGGCTAGCTGTACGTTACATTCGCCTATTACTCCCAATGCCCTCACTACTCTAAAACAGAGCTCGCGTAGGATGTGATACTCGCGATTGGTTAGTGTTTGGGACGGAGCAACCACTATGCTATCACCAGTGTGAATTCCCATGGGGTCTACGTTCTCCATGTTACAAATGGAAATGCAGTTATCAGCGCGATCCCTCATTATTTCATACTCTATCTCCTTCCACTTACCGACGTACTTCTCTACGAGCACTTGTCCTATTCTACTCTGAACTAAGCCACGAGTAACTAGACTCCTTAGTTCTGATTCATCCCTAGCCACTCCAGTACCTTTCCCACCCAAAGTGTAGGCAACCCTGATCATTACGGGATAGCCTATTTGTTCGGCTATTTCTAGTGCTTCCCTTACGTTTCTTGCTGCACCCGAAGGTAGGACGGGAATATCGTGACTTCGCATGAGATTCCTAAACTTCTCTCTATTGCTCGCTAGTTCTATAGTTTCTATTCCTGTACCAAGAACCTCAACGTCGTATTTCTCCAGAATCCCAGCCTCATGGAGTTCTACACCGCAGTTCAAGGCTGTTTGTCCACCGAAGCCCAAGAGAATGCCATCTGGCCTCTCTTTCTTTATGACTTCCTCTACGAACTTGGGCTTCACGGGCAAGAAATATACCTTGTCCACGAATCTCTCATCCGTCTGAATAGTTGCGATATTAGGATTGACTAAGACTACCTCTATTCCTTCTTCACGTAGGGCCTTAATTGCTTGCGAGCCGCTATAATCGAATTCTCCAGCCTCGCCTATTTTGATAGCACCACTTCCCAATAGAAGTACTTTCTTTACCCATTCGAACTTAGGCACGGTGCTCCACCTCTTCTAGAAAGTGATCGAACAACCAACGCGTATCGAGTGGGCCAGGGGAACCTTCTGGATGAAATTGCACAGCAAAGAAGGGCTTGGACTTATGCCTTATTCCTTCGACGCTTCCATCGTTAACGTTAACCCAAGTCACTTCGAACCCGCTTCCCTTCAGCGACTTCGCGTCGATTGCATAACCGTGATTCTGACTAGTTACATAGCAACGCCTTGTGCTTAATTCAACGCATGCTTGATTCTGTCCCCTATGACCGAACTTGAGTTTATAGGTTCTGCCCCCTGCAGCCAAAGCTAGGATTTGGCAACCTAGGCATATACCAAAGATGGGTAGATCTTCTTCTAGGAGCTCTGAAACAGTAGTTATAGTTTCAGAGCATCTCATCGGATTTCCTGGACCATTCGAAAGCAAGACACAGTCACATTCGTTAAGCAACGTTTTCGCACTAACATCGTAGGGATAGCGAATTACTTTCGCGCCCCTCAAAAGTAACTCGCGAAGAATGCCATGCTTTACGCCACAATCTACAACTCCCACGCTCGGGAACCCTTCTGGGTTGTAGATTACTTTCTTCTTCGTAGAAACGTACTTTACCAAGTTTTCCTCGTTAGGATCGTCTACGGATCTCGCCCTTTCCTCTAGTTCTTCCATGTGTATTTCTCCAGATTTAAGAACGCCTAGCATGGTTCCATGAGCGCGCAAGTGCTTGGTGAGGAGTCTAGTATCCACACCGAAGATGTGGGGGATTCTCTCCTCCTCTAACCAGTCTATGAGTCCTCTCTCGGCAGTATAATGACTAGGGGCTTCACATAGCTCTGATACCACGTAACCCCTTACTTGGATCCTCTCGGATTCATAGTTCTTCAATACACCACCGATCTCTTCGGGCGGGGGTACTCCGTAGTTCCCTATAAGTGGGAAGGTTTGGACCAGAATCTGACCATAGTAACTAGGATCCGTTAGGGATTCTACGTAGCCTACCATTCCCGTGTTGAAAACTACCTCTCCTTCGGCTTCGCAAGGGAAGTAGCTCTTCCCCTTGAAGACGGAGCCATCTTCCAGAATTAGCACCGCGTCGTATCCTCCTTCGTCTCTCAGTGATGTTGGACGCAAAGAAACCCTTCTTAACTTAGTGTCTCTCACTTAAATAGTTAACGCCTCTTTAAGAACTTCAAGCGTCTATTCAGTCTTCGTAGCGACGGGACTTCCCTTAAGCGAAGCTCGTCCTCTAAGAGGGTAAAGGTAGCCCTGAGCTTCGTAGCGACGGAGAGACTTCTATCCTCGTCCAATCTGCGAAACTCCGTTAGAAGTCTCTCGTTTGGTGTAAAGGTACATTTAGCAACGTAAGGTAGGTTGGTATCATCTAGTGCCTTAAGGCCGCGATAGACGTGCTTGCAGAAAAGTGGCCCCCATGGCGATCCTGTACCAGTAGCCAGCGTATCCATACACACGTGGTCATACTCGGCTGGAAAGAAAATCGCCCTCTTCGCATTCCTTGGTCTTTCCAGCTTGAGTCTTAGCTTATAGTTTTCTACCTCCTTCTTAGATTGTGAAGGGACATCGAACCAAATATCAACGGTCCTACACTCGTATTGAGTAGAATTAACTATTTCATCCACTCTCCTAGGGCCGTGCCATACTATCTTTGGTTCTGGAAGAGAATAGGAACGAAGCCAACGAATCGGATCGAACCTTTCGTCTAGCTCCATACCATACTTCTTTCCAAATCTCCTTCTTTCCTCATCTAGTACCTTGTAGTACTCCCTACGCCAGTTACTCATGATTCGTGGAGACGAAAAGCCTTTAAACACCACTCATCCTCGGAGATAACAATCGTCGAAGTTACTTCGCGCACATCATCACTCTATCAGGGTTATTTCGCAATTCTCCTTAGATTCGCTACTTCCTCCTTCAGAACCTCTATTGCGTATTCTATCTCTTCCTTCGTGTTATACCTACTGAGCGTTAATCTCAAGCTGCTGCGCGCCTCTTCTGGCTTAAGACCTATTGCTAGTAGAACGTGACTGGGCTCTGGCTTATGGGAGGCACAAGCAGAACTCGTAGAAGTAGCTATACCTCTTGCGTCTAAACGAAGAACGAGCGATTCCCCGTCTACGTCGTAGAAAGTGAAGTTCGCATTATTACAAAGTCTCTTATTAGGGTGGCCGTTGAGCTTAACTCTCTCTATCTCGTTTAACACCCTTTTTATGAGCAGATCTCGCAGCTTCCGCATGTGCAATACGTGCTCGGGCTTTGCTATCTCTACTGCCTTCCCAAATCCGACTATGCCAGCGACGTTCTCGGTACCGCTTCTCAGCCCGAACTCGTGCCCACCCCCATGGAGCAAGGGATCTATTCTAGTACCTTCTCTCACCACTAATGCCCCTACGCCTTTCGGCCCATGTATCTTGTGGGCATTTATAGTGACCAGATCTAATTCGAATCTCTTAACGTCGAGTGCTTCCTTCGTGAAGCTTTGACAAGCGTCCGTGTGAAAGTAAACGCCACGCTCGTTACAGATCCTGGCAATTTCTTTTATTGGCTGCACTGTTCCTATTTCGTTATTCGCATGCATTATCGACACCAGAATCGTATCCTTTCTCATGGCAGCCTCGAGATCTTCTAGTCTTATCATTCCATGCTCATCGACATTCAAGTAAGTAACCTCAAATCCGCGTTGCTCTAGCCACTTGCATGCGTTCAAAACGCAAGGATGTTCTGTCTTTTGCGTAATTATGTGATTTCCCTTATCTCTATTAGCAAAGGCTATCCCCTTTATCGCCATGTTATTAGCCTCTGTTCCGCCTGAGGTGAATATGATTTCGCTGACCTCGCAATTGAGCTTCTGCGCTATGATTGCCCTAGCATTTTCTATGGCTTCCCTCGCCTCTCTTCCCCACTCATGAAGGGAGGAAGCATTTCCAAATTTCTCGTTCAAATAGGGAAGCATAGCCTCCAATACTTCTGGAGCTAAAGGTGTCGTCGCAGCGTTATCGAGGTAGACTTTCACGCCTAACACCGCGGAGGACGTGTTGTAACTCGTGGGGTTGTAGGGCCACAGCCATTTACTAACCTTTCGTTCGCACTTTCCGTGAGCGTGATGTAAATCCCTTCATGTTTTTTGACTATTACTAGCTTTAAAACCTTCCAAGAACCTTCGTCGGTTCTGGAAGATGATGACTTAAAGTGCTTGAGTTAATTAAGAATGTGGTGCTTAAACTACCATTCGATCCTGTTCAACGGGCCAAGGAAGTCGAGAAGGTGGTTTGTAAGGATTATTCAAGAAAGTACTATCGCTTTAGATTTTCCAAGTACTATGGTGGCATAGTTACTGCAGATGCCGTTGGGTGTTGCTTTCTCTGCGCATATTGTTGGAATTTCTTCAGAAACTTAGATCCAGGAAAGTACGGCGAGTTCTATTCGAGCGAGGAGGTTGCAGAGATCCTGGGGCAGCTCGTAGCCAAGAGAAGGTGTTACAGAGTAAGAATAAGTGGGGCAGAGCCCATTCTCGGCGAGAAGAGCTTCGATCACCTTCTCAGGCTATTGAAAATTCTCGGAGAGATGCATGAGTTAGTGTTTATTCTAGAGACCAATGGCCTCATGCTGGGATATCATCCGGAATTCTGTAGAAAATTGGCCAAACTCGGGGAAAACATCTTCGTTAGGGTTTCCTTAAAAGGCTGGGATGAAAGGAGCTTCGAGACTATCACTGGGGCTAGAGGCGAGTTCTTTAGGTTTCCACTACTCGCCCTGAAGAACCTTAGAGATCTTGGTGTGAATGCTTGGCCTGCAGTGATGTACGACATCTTCAGAGAAAGGGGAATAGAAGAGATTTGCAAGAAGTTAAAGGAAGTAGGGGTAGAAGCTAGAGACCTCGAATTGGAGTACTTGGAGTTGTATTCGTTTGTAAAGGAGAACATGAAAAGGAGAGGATTGACAATCCTATGAGATCGTGGATCTCGAGGAACCGAATGCCCCCAGCGGGATTTGAACCCGCACCTCTGGCTCGAGAGGCCAGCATCCTTGCCTGGTTAGACGATGGGGGCACAATCATTATATAGTCGCATTTTAAAGTAATATGCCCTAACCAATAGCCAACCTTTTAAAATCCAGAAAAGAGAAGAAAATTAGGTGTCCTCATGACTAAAAAGGAGGAGCTCCTCGTAGTTAAGAGCAAGGTCAAGGAATTCGCTAGACGCGTTGGAAAAGACGTGCGATTTCCCGACGATGCAGTTGAGGCACTTGACAAGAAGGTTCGGGAGCTCATTCAGCAAGCGATAAAGGCCGCAAAGGCCTATGGAAAGAAGACAGTTAGGGGAGATGCCATCTAGTGCGAACGTTTCGTTTTAAATTTTCGTTTTCTCTTTTATGATTTCATGGCTGAAAAGAAAAGAGGTTATCTTCCGTTGAGTACAGCCGGACTAATAAGATATGCTGAGACCGAAAGGGGAATAAAAATTAAGCCAGAGTACGTAGTAGTAATTGCGCTCTTCTTCACGTTCGTGGTGATATTTGCCAGACTAGTCTTCGGGTAGCGAGGACCGTGAGCTAAGCATATAACTCATCGAACCTTAGGAATTTACATGAAAGTGCGGTTTGGTCCTGCTGGCATTCCTCCTAGATGTAAAGGCGATACCCTGGCAGGAATTTCCTTCGTTGCTGGAGAAGGTCTTAACGCGTTTGAAGTTCAATGGGTTAAAGGTGTTAGGCTGAGCGAAACCAAGGCGCTGGAAGCAAAGGAGATAGCAAGGAAAAACGACGTAGAGTTGAGTGCGCATGCGCCCTATTGGATAAACTGCTGCTCTAAGGAAAAAGGGAAGATCGACATCACTGTGCGCAACTTGCTCCAGTCCGTTAGAATAGCAAAGCTAATGGGGGCCACGTGCGTAGTATTTCACCCAGGATACTATCTCGGTCAATCGAAGGAGGAAGCGCTTAAGAGTTGTCTGAAAACGTTAGAGTTAGTATTCGAGAGAGCGAAGGAGGCTGCATCCTTACTTTCCCCAGAAACTACCGGAAAACCTACGCAGTTTGGAAGTCTCGAAGAGGTGCTAGAGATCTGCAGTGAACTCGGTCTTAAACCTACTATAGACTTTGCACATTTGCATGCTAGAGATAACGGAAGGTTTAAATCAAAAAAAGACTACTCGAGAGTGTTCGAGATCGTAGAGAACGAGCTGGGAAGTAAGGTAGTTAAGAATCTGCATTGCCACTTCAGCGAGGTAGAGTTCAACGAGAAAGGAGAGAAGCGGCATCTCAATCTCTTTACGAAGAATTCGCCACCATTAAAAGAGCTGCTCACGCTTATAGTAGAGCTTGGCTATGCGCCGACTATGATCTGCGAAACTCCGAAATTGGATGAAGATGCTCTAAGAATGAAGGAGCTCTACGAGCAACTGAAAGGTAAACGTTTATAAATCTTTGCGGAAGCAAGATTAAACTGAATTCGAAAACCCGCGTTCGTGGTGAAAGATTACTATGGAAGTAGTGGTCGGTACTAGAGAAGTACTGAAGTCCATATCCCAAGGTAAGGTGGAGAAGGTATTTCTAGCTTCCAATGCACCGTCTAAGATAAGGGAACGCGTTACTCAGGCCGCTAAAGCGGCCCAAGTGGAAATCGTAGCCTTCGAAGGAAGCGAACTCGAGCTTGGTACCAAGTTCGGCAAGCCTTTTCCCGTAGCGTGTGCAGCAATACTAAAGAGTGAAGAGAAATGAAGGTCCGCTTCACACCCGAAATACTAAGCGCTGTAGCAGCTTTCCAGGAGATAACCCATGCCCAAGTAGTTGATTGTCTGGAAAACGATATAGCTATTTACTTCGTAGTGAAAGAAGGTATGCGAATTCTAGCGACCGGCACGAGGGGAGAGAGATTAGCAAGGCTTCAGCAAGTATTCAAGAAGCGAGTCTACGTGGTAGAGTTCTCTCCTGACTTAGAACAATTCATAAGGAACCTCGTTCCCGAAGTGCAGAAGATAGAGATAGACTCACGCAGGGTAAGACTACGGGTGCCCAAGTTCGAGAAGTCTAAAGTGATAGGGAAGGATAAGAGAAACCTGAAGATAATAGAAGGCTTTCTGAAGCGTCTCTTCGATGTAGAAGAGGTCAAAGTGATTTAAAGTTAAGCAAGTAGTCTTCTTTCTATGCCCGGCGAGTTTGCTGCGAGGAAGCTGAAGCAACGTAGAAAAAAAGAGCGATGGAAAGACGTGAAGTATAGAATGCGCATGCTCAGAGTTAGGGAGAAGCAGCCGTTCGAAGGTGCACCACAAGCTAGGGGAATAGTGCTAGAGAAGCGTGTAATAGAGCAAAAGCAGCCTTACTCGGGTCTGATAAAGGTAGTGAGGGTAAAGTTATTGAAGAACGGAAGGGAAGTTACTGCCTTCGTTCCCGGAAGCGGAAGTATAAACTTCATAGATGAGCACGATGAAGTACTTCTAGAAGGTCTCGGTGGTTCCCAGGGAGGGGCGGTAGGAAGCATGCACGGCGTTCGCTACAAGGTCTTTGCTGTCAACGGCGTCCCACTCTACTTGCTCAGAACCGGAAAGAGACAGAAGCCCACGAGATAGTTCTTAAAAGCTTTAACCTTAAGTTAATTGTACTAAGGCTATGGCCATACTCCGCAAGCGCGAGCTGAAAGCGATGGAAGAGAAAGAACTGCGAGAAAAACTTTCTGAACTCCAATTGGAGCTAGTTAAAGCTAGGGGCGAAGCGTTCGCGGGTGTTCCAAAGAACCCAGGAAAGATAAGAGAGATAAGACGAACTATTGCGAGGATTAAGACTATCCTCGCCCAGAGGGGTGAAAAGTAAGACATGCAGCTAGTTTGCCCTAAGTGTGGCTTGCCTAAGGAGCTGTGCATCTGTGAGAAGATAGCAAAAGAGGAACAGCGGATAAAGGTATTCACGAGAAAGAAGAGGTACGGAAAGATAGCAACTGTAATACAAGGTATAGATGAGAAGAGCATAGACGTGAAAGCTCTTCTCAAGTTCCTCAAGCGCTCACTAGCATGTGGGGGAACCTATAAGAACAACGAAATAGAGCTCCAAGGAGACCACCTTACGAAGATAAAGGAACTCTTAATAAAGCAGGGATTCAAGGCAGAGATAATAGAGATTCAAGGTTAGGTAAGTTAGCATGAGGAGCAAGAAGAACGTACTTAGGCACGAGTTCATCGGTCTAGAATGTGAAGTGGTAGATTCTAGGAACAAGTCGCAGATCGGTATAAGGGGCAAGATAGTCGACGAAACTAGGAACACTTTTCTCCTAGAAACCGCAAGGGGTCTAAAGCGCATAGAGAAGGAGGGGAGAACGTTCAGACTCTGGCTTGAGGATGGAAGCGTAGTAGACGTTAATGGTAGCTACCTCGTTTCGAGACCGGAAGATAGGATAAAGAAGCGCATCAAGAAGTGGTAGTTCATCGTTTCCTAAGGGCTTTCTTAATGCTTTGAGTGAGCAACTGACTAAGTCTATCTCTATACTCTACTATCCCACTATGAGTCACGTGCACTATTAATGGGCCGCTTGCCATCAAAGCTAGATCCTCTTCGAGCGCCCTTTCGAACTCACGCACGGTTCGATCGACGTAGAGTTCTATTAGTTCCTTGTTTCGCTTAAGCTCGCCGGCAGCATATCTTCCTAGTACCCTCGGCTTTCCATCTATTACCGCTTCTAGTTCTAAAGGAAGGTTATTGCTCATGTTGCTAATTTCTTCAAAGGAATAGTATAGTCCAAATGGGTGCTTAACTCTAAGACTTATCCTAAGTCTTCCCATAGCAAGGAATTGCTGAAGAGCTTAAAAAGAAAAATCCTCCAACTCGCTTAGAAAGATCATGCGAGCAAAGCAATTGATAAGCATAGTAATTCCGACCCTCAACGAGGAGAGGAATCTAGGAAGAGTTATTAAGGAGATAAGAAAGTTCTTCGGGAAGAGAAGGGATTTGGACTACGAGATAATAGTAGTCGATGGTTACTCTGACGATAGGACAGTAGACGTCGCCAAGAAGTTGGGATGCAAAGTACTCTACGATGAGTTTGGAAAGGGCTCTGCCCTAAGGAAGGGGATGAAGGTCGCAAGGGGTAGCATAGTAGTAACGATGGATGCAGACCTCTCGCACAGGGCGATAGAATTGGGTATGCTCATAGAAGCGATAAGGGCTGGCTATGACATAGCTATGGGATCTAGGTTCATTCAAGGTGGTGGAACAGAGGATATGCCCTGGCATAGAAAGCTTGGCAATAGATTCTTCGTTTGGCTGGTAAACTTCATTTGGGGAACTAAGTATAGCGATCTCTGCTATGGCTATAGGAGCTTTAGTAGAAGGGCACTCAAGGCTTTGCTTCCCACACTCAGCTGCAATGGCTTTGGCATAGAAACAGAAATATCTATCAAGGCAGCGAAGCTCAGATTGAAATGCGTAGAAATTCCTAGCTTCGAGAAACCTAGGGCTAGTGGAGAAGGCAAGCTTAAGACGATTAGAGATGGTCTCTCTATCCTCTCCACCATTTTAAAGGAGCTCATGGGGTGAAGAATATAACCGAGCAAGCTATAGAAAACTCATGGTCTTCGTGAAAGACGTTTTTAACTACTTTGAACTCTCGTTTCGCGTTCTGAAATCTAACATGGCAAATAGCATAGATCCCTATAAGCTCACCTTTGCGGTAACGTATAAGTGCAACTCTCGGTGCAAGATGTGCAACATCTGGAAACGAAGCTCGTCTAACGAGCTCGAACTATGGGAAATAGAGGCGTTCTTCGAAGGAAATAGGTTCCTTTGGATCAACTTAACCGGTGGCGAACCATTCCTAAGGGAGGACCTAGTAGAGATAGTTAGGTACGCTAAAAGACCGTTTCTGGTTAACATAACTACTAATGGCTTCTTAACAGAAAGGATAGTAGAGCTCGTAAAAATCATGAAACGCTATGCTACGAGATTCATAGTAACGGTGAGCATAGACGGGCCAAGAGAGATACATGATTACTTACGCGGGGTAAGAATTTGGGATAAGGCAATAGAGACGCTAAGGGCACTGATGGAAAATAAGATAGAATGCTACGTCGGTTATACCGCTACACCTTTCAATGCTGGCAAGCTCAGGGAGACTTATCTCTCCATAAAGAAGGAGATCGAGGATTTCGGTTTTAGCCAATTGCATCTCAACTTCTACCACGAGTCAGAGGTCTATTACAAGAACGTTGGGCAAATGGCATTAACTCAAGACTTCTATCGCGGACTAATGAGAGACGTGTGCTTCTTGCTAAGACACAGAAATCAGCTAGATCCCATAACGATTCTGGAGAGACTCTACCTCAGCTTAATTCCCAACTTTCTTCAGACGAGAAGGATGCCCGTTCCTTGTAAGGTTTTGAAGACTTCCATTTTCTTGGATCCATTTGGTAACGTCTTTCCTTGCACTACCATGAACGTCGTGCTAGGGAATTTACGAAAAACTAACTACGAGCTCGCGCCTATCATTAGTTCGCTAGAAGCTAGAAGAACTTCGAAGCTCATATCCTCTGGCAACTGTCCCCAGTGCTGGACCCCATGTGAGGCTTATCAAACTCTGCTAGGTAACCTCAAGAGGTGGTTGAGATAGACAAGTACGATCTGTGCTTCCTCCTCCTCTTGCTTGGAAGCATTGCCCTGAGATTCTACTATTTCATCGGTCTCGATTTCTCAGATGATCAAGCGTACGTTCAGATAGCTAATGAAATACTAAACGGAAATTTTAGACCTTCGAAGTGGATACTTAGCCAAAGGCTAGGAATAGTGTTTCCTATGGCGTTTTTCTACGGCATTTTCGGAATTAACGAGTTCTCGGCCTCGTTCTATGCACTCCTAAGCTTCGTAGTTCTCCTATCCTTTATTTACTACTTTTCCTCACGCTACTTTGGAAAACGCGAAGCTATACTAGCGTGCTTGCTCTTTTCCATCTTTCCCCTTTCCATCGAATTCTCTACCACGCCTATGGGCGACATTCCACTTGGCCTCTTTGCCACGCTCTCTCTCTTCGTTTTCATCCTAGCAATTAAGCGAGAACGACCTCTCTACTACCTATTGACGGGGCTCTTCGTCGGAGTTTCTTATCTCATAAAGCTCCTAGGTCTCGTACTGCTTCTTCCCCCACTCATCTATATGCTATTGCAGTTGCCTAGAAGAATGAAGAAATCGTTAAAGGCAATGCTTATCTTCCTCTTAGGATTCTCTCTGTCGATAGTCCTCGAGGTCGTCTACTACGGAACGAGCGTCGGTGATCCACTATTGCGCTTAAGTGCAGTAAGTTACTATTCTGAGCCAGCTAGGATTGCAACAGAATTTAACACCGATCTATGGTTCTACCCCAAGTTGTTCTTTCCGCACATCTTAGGAGGAAGCGCTAGCTATTTCTCCCTTTTCTTCTATTTCTTCTTCCCAGCCTCCCTTTTCCTTCTCTTTACCAAGAAAATCGAAGAGAAGTACTTAGCCTTTTGGTCTTTAGTTGTCTTGCTCTACTTGCAGTTCGGGACGATGAGCATTGGCAGTTACATTCCAATTCATCGCTTGCCTAGACATCTCTTGTTGGTCTTACCGTCTTGCGCAACGGTTGCAGCAGTCTTTTTCATGAAGATCGCTAAGAAGTACAGGACTTTCTATCCTTTCCTTCTGCTCTTCTTGATTCTACTCCTTGCAGATTTCGTCCCGAGCTGGCAGGAGATATACGAATACCACCAGTGCTCAAAAGAAGACTTGAGAATTAGCTATGAAATCCTGAAAGAGAAATCTCCCAGGGTTATAGTTGCTGATTACGGCGAGATCGCACATCTCAGCTTCTACTTCGGTTTTCCGAAGAATCTAACTTTCGTGCCCATCTTAGCTGCGAGTTGCAATGGGCTACGTGACGCTTATGTTATGATAAACGGAACGAGGTATTGGTACGACGTCTTGTATAGAAGTGAAAAGCTAGCTACTTGCTTTAAGGAGCCACCATCCGAATGGAAGCTCGTAGCGAGGATAAAGGGATCGTGTGGTGGAATGTTTGGTAACTACGATGCTGCAATTTATTATATAGCTTAAATCGAGAAGTATGAAGGGATAGTTATGCTAATCCTCGGTATTTGGGATGGACACGACGCTGGCGCGGCACTCGTGGAAGATGGAAAAATAAAGATAGCGGTCAACGAAGAAAGACTAAGTAGGAAGAAGCTCGATATAGGTTTCCCCGTGAAGTCAATAAAGTGCTGTCTAGATAATTTAGGCCTCAAACCAAGCGACGTTGATCTAGTAGCATGCGTGGGAACGCAGCTATCTCGTGTCTTAGCGAGGCAGTTCTCGTTTCTAGACGAAAGCTTCTACCTCTTCAGAAGAAGAAAGATACCAAAACCGTGTTTCGAGAGAGAGCGCAGATTATTGAAGTATTGGTTAGCGAGATACAGGACGAGTTGGCTTAGAAGGTTAACTGAACATCAGCTTCGTAAGAAGTTAAAGCGGCTTGGATTTAGAGATGTAAAGCTAAGAATAGTAGAGCATCACTCGGCCCATGCAGCTGCAGCTATCTTCACTAGTGGATTCCCGCGATCGCTCTGCATAACCCTAGATGGGGTTGGAGATGGGCTGAGCGGGACTATAACAGTTTACGAAAACGGTGAGATGAAGAGGATAGCAGAGATTCCGGAAAGGGATTCGATTGGTCTGTTCTTCGAGCAAGTAACTACGTTGCTAGGATTCCGCGAGCTAGAGGATGAAGGTAAAGTAATGGCACTCGCTGACTTTGCGTATCCCTATCCTAAGGAAAAGAACCCGTTTTTCGACTTCTTCTCCGTCGATGGTATGAGCATTAAGGCAAGACACGGCACGATGAGGAGATTCCTAGAGCTAGAGAAGTTAATTTGGAAGTTACCGAGAGAAACAGCAGCTTACTTTGCGCAGCAAACGCTAGAAGAGTATGTGGTAAAGCTCTTCGCCAACGCAATCGCCGAGCTAGGAATTTGCGACGTTTGCTGGAGCGGAGGTGTGGCAGCAAACATAAAGCTCAATAGAAGGATTCGCCTAGATTCTGGACTCAAGAATTGGTTCGTCTTTCCGCACATGGGAGATGGTGGTCTTGCACTAGGAGCTGCGCTCTACTTAGCATACGAAGAGCTGGGAATTCTTCCGAAGAAACTCGAAGACGTCTATCTCGGGGTAGAGTTCAGTGAGGACTCAATAGAAGCTGAACTGAAGCAATGGCAGGGGCAAGTTTCTTGGGAACGTGTCTCAGATCCGGCTAAGTACGCTGCCGATCTGCTCAACGAGGGTAACTACGTCTTCTGGTTCCAAGGAAGGATGGAATATGGACCGCGAGCACTGGGAAACAGGAGCATTCTAGCCCCGCCGGATTCTTTAGAAGTGAAGGAAAAGCTTAACCTAGCGGTAAAGCGTAGAGAGTGGTTTCAGCCGTTTTGTCCAACGATTCTCGAAGAAGATGCTGCCAGACTAATAGAAGATTACACGGCAAATCCACCAGATAGATTCATGACGATGGGTTATATCGCCAAGAAAGAACATCGCCAGAAACTAGCTGCAGTAATTCACGTAGACGGCTCACTGAGACCGCAGATATTAGGAGAAGAAAACAAGCTATATAGAAAGCTCATAAGCGAGTTCAAGAAGCGATCCGGTCTTGGCGTAGTGCTTAACACGAGCTTCAACGTTCATGGTGAACCCATAGTTGCTAGCCCGAAAGATGCTATCGAAACTATGCTGAAGACGGGCACTGAACACATGTTTCTAGGAAACTTCTACGTTACTCTGGGAGGTAGGAAAGGATGAGAAGAGATCTACTCATGAACTCCATCCTTCTTTCCTCGGGCCTTCTGGTGCTCTACTTAGTTTCGAGCCAATTCGCTACTCATGAAGCCGTGAACTCCTTTGCCATAAGGGGCGAACCAATTACCTTGATTTTAGTATGGTTAGCTTTTCTTCTCTCCATTTACCTCAACAGGAAAGCCATCCTAGCTCTGCTGAAGTTAAGTAAGGTAGAGTTGCTCATCTTGCTTGGAATACTTTGTTTGGCACTCTCGCTCAGACAAATTGCTCCCCACACTCATAGGTTGTTCTTCGATGAAGATATCTACCTCGACATGGCTAAGCAGATCTCTAGTAACTTATCTTCCTGTCTCTGTAACTTTGGCAACGGAAGTACTTGCTTTAGATGCGAACCCATGAAGTGGCCTGCCGGACATCCTATGCTCTTTGCTCCACTGTTCCTAGGGAAAGATGGAATAGAAGAGCGGTCGGCATTTTTCTTTGCCTCGCTTCTCAGTTCTGTAATTCCACTCATATCGTTCGTAGGAGTTTACCTCTTTACTAAGAGCAAACGAACAGCATTTCTAACTTCGCTAGTCCTAGCACTCCACCCCTTGCTAGTACTCTGGGGGGTTACGATAGCAGCAGAACCTACGTTCTTACTCTTCTCTGCACTAGCCCTAGCTACGCTAGCCATTTATGTAAATGAGCAAAACGATAGATCTTTACTTCTCTTTCTAACATCGCTCTCGCTCCTAGCGTATTCGAAAGTAGAAGCACTAGCGGTGGTCCTTGTATTCTTAGTGTTTTGCTTGCTTAGACCTATCCATCTATCGAGACGAACTCTTATCGTCTACGCATTCTTCTTCGCAACCCTTTTTCCACTCTTCGTACACGTGAACTATGGTTTACGCTACGAACCCTGGGGGGCTAGTGGTGAAAAGATCTCGCTGAGTTATCTCATCCCAAATCTCAGCGAGAACATCAAGTTCTTTCTTGGCTATGAGAACTTCAATCGCGGAATATGGAAAGGAAAGCAGCTTTATCATCCTTGGCCCTTGACCATCCTAGCAGTAATAGGAAGCGTAGTCCTCTGGAGAAAGCAGAAATACTTCTTCGCTATAACTGCTTCTATCTTCCTCGTCGAGCTGCTGCTTTACTCTTCATTCTATGCAGGAAGCGTTACCTATGGGGTGGACGTTAGATACATGATCCCCACTTTACTACCGCTTGCTGTATTAGCTGCAAGCGGTATAGAGGGCGTTGGAAACTTCTTCAGGTCTAGCCATATCTCGAACTTCTTGGCCTTAGCCCTTCTTGCCCTCTGCTTTCTCCACTTCCTTCCACTTATAGCAACCCCAGCTAGCGAAATAGAAGAAGCTAGCGATGCCCGTCTCTACCACGATTTTGCTACTGAATTTGCAAGTCGATTTAATGAGTCCTGCTATTTCATTTCCCACGTCTCAAGCATCTACACAGTCCTAGGCAAGCCTGCCATGCAGATTTGGTACGTCTATAGACCAGAACTTGAGGAAGTTCTCGGGAAGAGTTGTGTTATATTCGACGAAGGAGAATGGTGTGCAATCAGAGTAAGAGAATCTGGTAGTTGCCTAGAATTTCCGAAGCGCTATAAGCTCGAACTTCTGGCAAGGCTAGAGAATACTAAGCACAACAAAGTGTACTCATTCTATAGAATAGTGACCTAAAGACCTAAACTACCCTTGGGCCCTTGAAGAATCCTCGCTCTTTGAGTTTCGTATTGGCTAGTGCCTCTTCCTGCGAGAGTCCCTGCTTCACTTCGTCTTCTCTGAATACGTTCTCTATTTCGATTGGTCGAAATGCAGGATCGCACTTCGGATCTACTTCGTCTATTAGTCTGAACGCCTTTAGTACCTCTTCTAGCTCCTTTTGGAATCTCTTCTTCTCGGCCTCGGTTAGCCTTATTCTCGCTAGCCTAGCTATGCGTTCCACGTCGAAGCGTTCTTCCATAAAACTAATGCCTTCTCTTTAGTTAAAAGGATTATGACTGGACCTGCGTTCGGTAAGCTTCCCTTAAAAGGTGCGAGGATCTTCATAAATACCCGAGAAATCAGAGGAGAAGTCTACGTACACATGAAGGGCTATGCGCTTGCTAGGGTTACACATCTCGATATAGAGGCCCCAGAACTGAACGAAGTCTACCCCACGGGCGGCGGTAGCTTCCTCTCCGTCTGCGGAATAGAAAGCGGAATAAAGATAAAGCTTAGGGAAGACCTCTACGTCAGGGTTTTACATGACTTGCTCAACCGTGTCTTGAAACCAGGTGAGAAGACACGCACTTGGGTAGGCGGAAAAGATGGAGGTATCTACATAGGGTTTAGGAAAGAGCAAATAGAGAAACTAGAATCGCTAGCGAAAGAATTAGGGTGGTCGTGAATTAGCCTTTCACTACACCTATCGGTACTAACCTAGCCACTATTCTCGCTATTCCGGCCTCCTGACAAACGCGAACCACTTCGTCGACATCTTTATATACCTGTGGCGCCTCTTCTGCAACGACGCGCCAAGATACCGCACGCACTAGGATTTGCCTTTGCTGCAGTTCCTTCGCAACTCGCTCGCCCCTGAAGCGCTTTAGCGCTTGCGATCTCGACAAAACCCTTCCTGCACCATGACAAACGCTGCTGAACGTTTGTTCCTCTGCCATCTTAGTTCCTAGGAGCACGTAGCTTGCAGTCCCCATACTTCCAGGTATGAGCACAGGCTGACCAATATCGCGATAGTCCTGCGGAATATCCTTGCTCCCCGGACCAAACGCACGAGTAGCGCCCTTTCTATGGACGAAGACCTTCCTACTCTCGCCATCTATCTCGTGTTCCTCGATCTTAGCTATGTTATGTGCAACGTCGTAAACAACTTCTAGACCTACTTCCTCTTCTTTCTTTCCTAGGACTTTCGTTATGCTTTCTCTCGTCCAATGCGTTATCAGTTGTCTGTTGCACCAAGCAAAGTTAGCAGCAGCGCACATGGCTGCAAAGTAATCTTCGCATTCCCTAGTTCCTGCAGGGGCGTAGACGAGCTCTCTATCTGGAAGTCTTTTTAGCTCATCTCTGAATGCGTGCTCCAGTATCTGAAGATAGTCCGTACATACCTGATGACCTAGACCCCGCGAGCCCGTGTGGATCATCACGCAAACCTGGCCTTCCTTCTCTATTCCGAACCTCTTCGCGATATCGGGTAAGTATATTTCGTCGACGACTTGGATCTCGAGGAAGTGATTACCTGCGCCAAGCGTTCCCAACTGTGGCGCACCTCTTCCCTTAGCTTTATTCGAAACCTTACTAGCGTCCGCTTGTTCCATGCACCCCCTTTCTTCTAGGTGCTCTAGATCCTCTGGCTTCCCATAACCATTCTCGACTGCCCACTTAGCACCGCTCTCTAGCACTTCGTCTAGCTCGCCCTTACCCAAGCGTAGTTTCCCGCCCCTACCGACACCGCTCGGCACGTTTTGGAATATAGCTTCTAGCAACTCGCGAAGCTTTGGTCTAACTTCCTGCTCGGTTAAGTTCGTTCTCAACAGGCGAACGCCGCAGTTTATATCGAACCCTATTCCACCTGGCGATAAGCCACCCTGCTCATAGTCTAGAGCTGCTACTCCACCTATTGGGAATCCGTAGCCCGTGTGCATGTCTGGCATCGCTAGTGAGTGTTTGTGAATTCCTGGCAAGCAAGCAACGTTTGCTACTTGCTCCACTGCAGAGTCCTCTACTTCTCTGAGCAATCTCTCGCTAAGGAACAATAGTCCAGGAACTCGCATCCCTGGTTTTGCTCCCTTTGGCAGCTCGTAGATGTAATCTCCTATTTTTCTCAGTTTTTCTTTCATGATTACTAAGCTTTGTCGGAAAAACTTTAAGTCCTCAACTTGCCAGTAGGGCATAGAGCGCCGCGAGTAGAAGGGTTAGTTCGGGTGTGTTGATTCAATCCCGCTTACAAAATATACTCGTAGATTTCCAGGAGAAAGGAATTTAACTTGAAGATCGGAACTACGAATACTTCCCCTAGCTTTCGAACGTCCATGTCGAGGAGCGTGACTATCACTGGAATCAGGTTTTCCTTCGTTGCTCTGCTTAAGGCTCTAGTCCTTTCTTCGTGGAGCTTAGCAGCTTCCTTTAGCTTGCCCGGAACAGAGGATCTTCCCTTCCACCTCTTACACTCTATCGCTAAGCTCACTTTTCCTTTCCTCGCAAGCACATCTATTTCATATCTCCTTGCACTGGCAAATCTGACGTGAAAATTAACCTCATATCCGTGTTGTTCGAGGATATAACCGACGAATTCCTCAAAGCTCTGCCAGCGATAGCGCTGGAGTAGAACCTCTAGATCTCTTCCCTTCTTGAGCTCCTCTATCACCTCTTGAACTGAGCTATTCTCTCCCATGATTAAGCCACGTATCGCGAAGGTTTTGATCTCATAAATAAGATTTGGGGGCCCCTCCGTTGATAAAGTATTAATCTTTGGTTAGACCTTCATTAATACAGCGGGGTGGACCAGCCTGGAGTGGTCGCCGGGCCCATAACCCGGAGGTCGGTGGTTCAAATCCACCCCCCGCTATTACTTTTTCTGCAGGTGTTGTCGCAATCTCATCTTTCGAAGGACTTATTCGTCGATTTATGAAGCTGATCAAACGGGAATCAGCAAGCTCTATATTTTGATCGTGCCAAATGGGGCCATGAATTTTGTAACCTTCTCTTATCACCACAAATCTCTTCTGCTCTCCTTATGAATCAAGACTCTTCAGACTTTATCTCGTTCATAAATTTTAAATCAGAAATTAAAAGTCGTTTATGCTTCCTAGAGTCTCTATAATCATTCTCAACTACAATGGTTGGAAAGATACAATTGAGTGTTTAGAGTCGCTTTACAAAATAACTTATCCTAACTACGATGTCATCGTTGTAGATAATGGATCAAACGACGATTCTGTCCGGAAGATTAAGGAATACGCAAAAGGGAAAATTAAGATCGATTCTAAGTTCTTTAAATATGACCCCCGAAACAAACCGGTCAAAGTCTTTGAGATCTACGAAAATGAAGCAAAGCAAGGAAAGTTCAGCAAGACACGCTATGAGAGATTAAGCCCCAATAGAAGGATGATTTTGATCAAAAACGAGAATAACTACGGTTTTACCGGTGGAAATAACATTGGGATAAATTTTGCATCAAAAGCGTTCTACCCAGAGTATGTGTTACTGTTGAATAATGATACTGTGGCCACGAAATCTCTCGTTGAGACGTTAGTATCCGAAGCAAAACGCGAACATTACATGATTACCCAACCAAAGATCATACATTATGATGATCTAACACTATCAAATGCTGGGGAGTACCTTGACATATTCGGTGGGGCTCTCCAGAGAGGGTGTTGTGAGAAAAAACTATCTAAGTATGATTCTGATAACATCAAAAACGAGTTCTTTTACGTTAGCGGCGCTTGTATGCTCATAGATAGAGAACTCATTAAAGAATTTGGCAATCTATTCTTCGATGAAAAACTTTTCTTATACCATGAAGATGTCGATGTTTCCTGGCAGTGTAGGCTGCTAAATTATAAGCTTGGATACGTTCCGAAAGCGGTATGTTATCATAAAGTAGGGGCATCAGCAGGAAGAAGAAGCGTGAGAAATGCCTACTATTCATTTAGAAACAGAATTAGGGTGTTGATCAAAAACTATGGCTCTTTTTCTCTTTCTGTCTTTTTGCCTTTGGCAATTATGATTAAAATGATCTCGATCTTTGGGAATGTACTCTTAGAGAGAAACCCTCAATACTTTAAAGTGATTAGCTCAGCACTATGGTGGAATATGAAAAATATTTCTGAGACTCTGAAAGAAAGGCGTAGAATACAAAAGATGAGAAGGGTTAGCGATAGGACTATAATCAAAAAAATGAGGAAAGTTCCTGTCGAAATGATTTATTTTCTAAAGAGTACAAGGTAGTAAAGAACGGGAAAATTTGCTAAGACTTTAATCACTTCAGCCCAAGTAAAAATTGGTAGGGTGCATGAAGGCCCTAATTTTATCTGGGGGTTATGGAACTAGGCTAAGACCCCTAACTTATTCTCAGCAAAAACAGCTCATACCCGTTGCAAACAAACCGGTACTTTTCTATGGTATTGAAGACGTTATCGAAGCTGGGATTCGAGATATAGGTATCATAGTAGGCCCAAATAAAGAACAGGTGATAAAAACTGTGAGG
>Ga0105154_1000060_pt1 | contig 47156 bp, 55 predicted proteins | sample SSWtaG_FD_89672 | JGI IMG/M metagenome (GOLD analysis project Ga0105154, IMG submission 89672) | Hot spring microbial communities from Sandy's Spring West, USA to study Microbial Dark Matter (Phase II) - SSWsed_matched | ecosystem: Environmental > Aquatic > Thermal springs > Hot (42-90C) >... | reverse complement strand
TGCGGAGGCCGACGAAGAGGGCAAAAAGCTCCAAGACGAATTCATGAAAGTCGCTAAAGAAGCTGGCATGAGGGTAGTGGGCCCTAATACCTTAGGGACTCACAACTTCATCGACAACTTCACTTCCTCCTTCATTCCGATAAAGAAGAGAGACTACGACCCCATTGGCGTCGTCTGCCAGACAGGGCTCTTCTTTGCTGGCTTTCCCAGATTTAAGTATGCTAAGGCCATAGACGTGGGCGCAGCCATTGACGTTGACCACGCGGACGTAATAAGATACTATACTGAGGATCCAAACATAAAGCAAATTTTCGTGCACATCGAGGGCTTTGCGAGGCCAGGCCGAGGTAAGGACTTCATCGAAGCTGTGAGAGAGGCTAAGAGGAGAGGGAAGGACGTCATAGTTTTCAAAGTGGGAGAGACGGAAGCCGGGAGAAAAGCCGTAATGTCTCACACCGGAACTCTCGCTGTGGAGGACAAAGTGTTTGACGGGATCTTGCGGCAAGTCGAGGCCTTTCGTGTGAGGGATTATAACGAGCTTCAGTTGGTCAGCAGCGCCCTCCTCAAACTTCCGAGGATGAAGGGGAGAAGGATAGCCATGTTAACGCATCACGGAGCCTCTGGCGTCATGGCGAGAGACGCTGCGGAGGAGTTCGGCCTCGAGTGGGCTGATCTGTCAGAGAAAACGATAAAGGCGATAAAGGAGCTTTCACCGCCATGGCTGCCGATAGGAAACCCTGTGGACATATGGCCCGGCTTGATGGGCGGTCCCATGAGGATGCACAAGACCGCGCTCAAGGCAGTGCTAGAGGACGAGAACGTCGATGGCGTCCTCTTCTCGATACACATAGCCGATTACAGCGGTTGGCCCGCCGTCGGGAGTTACGGTCACGTTGATGCCATCGCAGAGCTAGCCCCGCAATACGACAAACCCGTAATCGTAGTACCAATAGGCGTGGAGCAAGAGGCGACTAGGAAGGCCCTTGAGAACATAAAGAACGTCTTGGTCTGCGACACAATAAGAGACGCGTTTAAAGCCTTCTCCGTTATTGCTCCTCCTGAAGCGCAAGTACCTAAGTAATGGAGGTGAGTGATGTGAAGTCAAAAGCTTTGCGCGAACTATACGAGAAGGGTGTAAGAGTCCTCGGCGAAAGCGAGAGCAGGAAGGTTTTAGAGGAGTACGGCATACCATGCCCCAAAACCGTTGTGATCGGCTATGAAGAGGGGAAGAAGGCTGAAGAATACCTTAGAGAGCTGAAGAGCTCAAGCGAATGGCCTGGCTATCCACTCTTCCTTAAGATAGTGTCCCCAGACATAATTCACAAGAGCGACGCCGGCGTGGTGAAGAGAGTCGCCTCCGATGACGAGGCGCTAATGGCAATAGAAACCATCATAAAGAACGCTAAGAAGTACAAAGCCGGCGTGAGAATTAACGGCATTTTAGCCAGTCAAGACGTTTCGTCTCCCGAAACGCGGGAGCTCCTCATCGGGGCAGTGTACAATGAGCACTTCGGCCACTTAATCTCGCTAGGGATTGGAGGGGTCTTAACAGAGGTCTATAAAGACGTAGAGTTCAGGGCAATTCCGATCACGGAGTCGGACGTATACAGCATGGTCAGCAGACTAAAAGGAAGGGCCATGCTGGGGCCATTCAGAGGGATGAGGTCAATAAACATGAACGTCCTCGTCGACGTCGTCTTAAAGTTTTCAAAAATGATCGAGGAGAACCCCGAGATAAGGGAGATCGACATAAACCCGTTCATAATAGGGCCTGAGCGCGGATTCGCTGTGGATTCAAGAATGAGAGTCGAGTAGTAATGAAGAGCGAAGAGGGCGAAATTAAGTACATCCCTACGTATTGCTATCAATGTTACGCCGGGCCAGACCCCATATTAGTTAAGGTCGTAGACGGCGTTGCTATCGGGATTGAACCAAATTACCGCTTAGCGCCTAAGCATCACTCTGAAGGAAAGATATGCTCAAAGCCCTTCGGCTTAATTTACAAGCTCTACGATCCGCAAAGAGTTAAATCTCCACTCCTCAGGCAGAATCCTAAGAAGGGAAGGAACGAAGACCCTCAATGGAAGGAGATAAGCTGGGACGAAGCTTTAAGCATTTTGGCCGATAAGTTGAAGAAGGTCAAGGAGAAGGGCGCTGTCGACGAGAACGGCTATCCGAGAGTTGCCTTGACGTTAGGAGGAGCTGGATCGCCAGAAGGACACTTCGGGCTACTACCAACACTTTTGTCGACGCTGGCTGCTTGGCTCGGAGGGCCGCTAGACTTAACCATAGGAACCGGTCAAGGGGTGAAGTGCTATCATTCAGAGCACGTGTATGGCGAGCTCTGGCATAGGGCCTTCATGGTTGTTGCGGACATGCCGCTCACGAGGTACATATTGTCACTCGGCCATAACAATGTTGCCTCAGACGGCTCCGCTGTTTGGAGGATGGCTCAGGCGCGTGAACAGGGACTGAAAATAGTCAAGATCGAGCCGCACCTCTCCGTCAGCGGAGCGTATGCTGATAAAGTGATTTACATCAAGCCTAAAACAGACTGTGTCTTCCTCTACTCCATGATCCACGTCATCTTGCACGAGAAGAACTGGAGAGAGGTCTGCGACGTAAAGTTCTTGAAGGAAATGACCAACAGCCCCTACCTCGTGGGCCCGAATGGATACTTCATGAGGGATTCGAATACCTTAAAGCCGTTAATATGGGATCCGACGGATGGAAAGGCTAAGACCTATGACGACCCCACGATTAGGGACTATGCGCTAGAGGGAGAGTACGTTGTAAGCGGTGTTGAACTGGGGCCAGATGGTGTTATCTTGAGGCATGAGAACGTTAAGTGCAAACCGAGCTTCCAGCTATTAATTGAGGCCGTCAAGGACTACACGCCCGAGTACGCGGAGAAGGTGTGCGACGTCCCAGCTAGCACCATAAGAGAAGTAGCTGAGGAGTTCCTCAAGTACGCGAACGTCGGTGCAACTATCGAGATTGATGGGGAGAAGTTGCCGTATAGGCCCGTCGCCATAGAGCTTGGGAAGACGGTTAACAACGGCCCAGGAGGATATGAAACTTGCTGGGCGAGAACGGTATTACTGATGCTTGTTGGAGCGTTAGAGGTACCAGGCGGAGTTAAAGGCCCTGGGAGCAGGCTAAATCCGCCATATGAAGTGCGATGGGCATCGGTTGAGCGCGATGACCGCGATGGCTTCATGCGCCAACAGTTAAACCCGACTGAGAAGGATAAGTGGCCACCGAAGGTCATGTTTAGAGCTCCATTTACCGCGCTGTGCCCGCTCGTGGGAAACAGGGGTTGGGCAAGCGGGATCGCGCCGTTTACTTTAGCTTGGTTGTTTATGGACAAGGCGCCAGAAAACTGGCCTCAACCAAGCCCCCCGGACGTCTGGATAATATACAGGGCGAACCCCGTTAGGACCATGTGGGACCCAGAGCTCATGGAGAGAGTCATCAAGAAAATGCCCTTCATAGTTCACATAACTTGTTACATAGACGAAACCTCTTGGTATGCAGACCTCATTCTCCCCGATCATACCGATTTAGAGGGGCTTCAATTGACCCCCGTCTTCTCGAAGCACTGGTACAGTCTATGGGACGGCTACGGCTTCATCCTCAAGCAACCCGTCGTCAAACCCGTATACAACACCAAGGACATGACGGAAATAATAATCGAGCTGATGGATAAGCTGGGCATACTCAAAGAGTTCATTTCGAGGCTGAACAGGGGGTCGGGAACCGGTATACCGCTTTCGGGGAAGAATTACGACTTCAGGCTGGACGAGAACAAGAAGCCCACGTTGGAGGAAGTATGGGATAAGCTATGTAGAGCGGCTACAGCCATGCTGAGCGATGGCAAAGAGGTCTACGGCTTGGATTGGTTTAAGGAGAACTCCCTCTACTTAAAGCCGTATCCGAAGCTAGAGAGGTATCTCTACTACGTCTTTAAGAAGAAGGGAATAAGGTTCGAGGTGCCTTACCAAGAGAGGATCAAGAGGGCAGGAGAAGAGCTAAGGAATAGGCTTCACGAACGTGGAATTCATTGGTGGGATAAGCAGCTACAAGAATATCAAGCCATACCGCGTGCAAAAGATTTCTCTGAAGAGTGGAATGAGCTTTACGAGAAGCTCGGCGTGGACCCCGAAAAATACGATATGTGGTTAATCACTAGCAGAAGCCCTGCATTAGCATGGTCGGCAAACGTATCTAATCCCGTTGCTTTGAGCATAGCATCAACGTATCTCGATTTCGGAGGCGTCGTGATAAGCTCAGAAGCTGCTGAGAAGAGGGGCATCAGGCACGGTGACATCGTTGTAATAGAGTCACCATACGGGAAGGCGAAGAGTAGGGCGATAGTGAGAGAGGGTCAGAGGCCAGACGTGGCCCTGCTCGTCGGCCAGCTGGGCCAGTGGGTGACTCCTCGTGCGAAGGAAATACCAGAGACCAACATTAGCGACCTCATGGGAGTGTACATGGACATCTTAGATGCTGGCGGCTCGAGTTGTGACTTAATAAAGGTGAGGATCTACAAAGCAGAGGAATGAGAAAAGCGCGATCATGTGGTGATCAGTATGGTACATTGGGTAATGGTCATAGACCTCAACAAATGCGTTGGTTGCATGGCATGCGTAGCTGCGTGTCAGATTGAGAACTTCCTCCCCCCAGGGGTTTCGTGGGGAAGAGTTATCGACTTTGAGGACGGCAAGTACCCAAACGTTGAGAGGGTCTTCCTCCCAATGCCGTGCATGCACTGCGAAGAGGCTCCTTGTGTAAAGGTGTGTCCCACTGAAGCCACCTTTAGGCGCGAGGACGGGATAGTTCTAATAGACTACGACAAATGCATCGGATGTAGGCTCTGCATGATCGCTTGCCCTTATGATTCACGAGTATACCTTGAAAAAGTTGACTTGCCTATCTTCTTTTCTAGATTGAAGAGGGATCCGAGGTCGAAGTACCAGAAGGTAAAGGATAAGGTTGTAGCGAAGTGCACCTTCTGCGCGCACAGGATTGACAAGAGGGGAAACGACAAAGTCCCCGGAAAAGACCCAGAAGTCACGCCGATTTGCGTGACTGTCTGCAATGGACATGCAAGGTATTTCGGAGACCTCGATGATCCTGAGAGCGAAGTTTCGAAAATTTTAATGAAGGAGAGGAAGAGGGCTTTTGTGCTCTACGAGAAAGCTAACACAAAACCCTCAACGTATTATCTGAGACGAATTAAGAGGTGACTAACGTGAGACCACTGCAGGTAATTGTCGTGAATCCATCGACGGGTTATAAGATACCCGGGATCTTGTACGACATATGGCGATTCACTACACGCTTTGGCCAGAGAACTCCTATATTCGACTATGAAGAAGTTAAGGAGAGGCTGAGGGGCATCCGTCGATACGCGGTCGAGCACATGGAAGAGTTACTACAAAAATTAAAGGACACCATAGCCGAGCGTTATCCGCACATCAAATTGATTTACGCTAAGGACGCTACAGAGGCTGTAAAGGCGATAAAGGACCTATGCGGGGTTTGTCGCATTTCAGTTAACAAGTCATATACCGTTGAGGAGCTCAGGGATGAGCTCATCAAGCAGGGCCTCGAGATAGAGGAAACGTATTACGAAGAGTTCGAGGGCTTTAAGCCGTTAAATGAAAAGATACCCTACTGGAAATTGCCGAAGGTGGAGCCGGAGGTCAAATGGTGGTCATACGCTCCAACCTACATTAGCCTAGGCGGTGAGGTAGTGGCTGAGAGAGGAACGACCGAGAGAAGAGGAAAGGTTGCCCTCCTCGGCGTTAACGCGATCTCAGCCGAGGATGGCACCATATTCTTCATGGAGCATTCGAGGAACATCACAAGATGTTTACGCGAAGCATCGCACATAATATTTCTAGTAGGTCTAGAGAAGGTGGTCCCAAATCTCGAAGACGCTCTACTGCAAACCCTTTGCGTAGGGCTCTTTGGTCTTGAAGGTATTGGGGCGGAGCTTCGAGTTGAAAGCGTTGAGAAAGCTCTGAGCACAGGAGGACCATCAACCTCGCGGGGCACGAATCCACAAATATCAATTATCTTGTTGGATAACGGAAGAAGCACCATCAAGGAGAACTTTAAGGAGTTGCTATACTGCATTGGCTGCAGGGCGTGCAATGCGGTTTGCCCGTCTTTCCTCGCTTATGAGAGGGTATTCGAAGGGCCAAGAAGCTGGATTAGAATGTTCAACGAAATACACGGCGTCGCTAAGGTAGCGGTTGGAAACGAGCTGGTTTGGTCATGCAGGACTTGCAAGGCATGCGAGGAGCGTTGCCCTCTCTCTCTCGACATTAAACACGTCGAGAGCTTCATTAAGATGAGGGAACGCCTAGTGGAGGAGGCGAGGATAGCGCCGACCTTAAGAGACGCCCTCAACTTCACCCTGCTCCACGGAAATCCATGGGGGCGAGCTAGGAGCAAGAGGGGTGAATGGGCCTCTAAGCTGGGTATAGAGAAGTTCGACCGCGCAAAGCACGACACTCTCTACTACGTTTGCTGTGCGCCATCCTACGACGCTAGGTGCCAAAGCATGGCAGTGTCGCTCTCAAGAATACTCAGAGCTACTGGAGTGAAATTTGGGATTCTTGGAGACGATGAGACTTGCTGTGGTGCGGAGATGAGGAGGATAGGAGAAAGCGGCCTCTTTGAGGAGCTGTCTAAGCAAAACAAAGAGCTCTTTGAGAGACTAGGGGCTAAGAAAATCGTTACGACGTCACCCCATTGCTTTAACACCTTCAAAAACGAATACGGGATGAAGGTGGAGGTCCTACACTATACCCAGTTACTAGCGAAGCTGGCGTACAAAATCCCCTTCAAAAGAGGGCTTAACTACAAGGTTGCCTACCATGATCCATGCTATCTTGGAAGATACAACCGCATTTTCGAAGAGCCGAGAAAGGTCCTCAACTCAATCCCAGGGTTAAAGTTTATAGAAATGCCGGCAAATAGAGAGGACTCCCTCTGTTGTGGTGGCGGGGGAGGTCATATGTGGTTTGATTGGCCGCGCCGACCGAGACCCTCAGAGGTGCGAGTTAAACAGGCCCTTGAAGTAGGAGCTAACGTAATAGCCGTAGCCTGCCCGTTCTGCTTGTCAATGCTCGAAGATGCCGTGAAGACCCTCGGGTACGAGGATAGAATTCAGGTGAAAGACATTAGTGAGCTCATATGTGAAGCCATGTAGTGGCATCACGGGAATCGCACGTGTCCCCACTTTCCCCCTCCATGCGAGCCCCGCTTCAGGGTCAAGGTTTTTATTAAATCACATTTTAATGCGCCGGTTATGGAATCTCTAAGCAAGGAATTTGACGCTTTGTACCGAGCCTCGTTAAATTAGCTAAAGCAATTTAAGGCCATCTGAATAGTTTTGGAACTACGAGATGTATCAAGCTTTGAGGGTCAGCGAGTAGCTGTTCTCGATGAATGGTGAGCACCGAGACACGGTATCAGCTCAACGCTTCCTCCTGCGCGCGCATCGTGCATGAGTGATCAGGCATCAACGTCGCGCTCAAGTGATGAGGAAGTTAATTAAGTGAAATCGCTTCTGAAGTCGCTTAGAAGGCAGGGCCTATCAGCTCACTACTTCTATAACGACCTTTACCTCCTCTGGCCTTATAGCGGATTCAAAAGCCTCTTCAGCATTATCGAGACCCCTTTCGACTTTTGTAATGATAGGCCTTAGGACTCCGAGCTTAAGTAGCTCTATAGCCTTTTCGAAGTCTCTATGAGACCCGCACCTACTACCAATCACTCTAACTTCCTTCACCACGGCAGTGGTCATATCAACGATGAAGGGCAATCCCGGTGTGGACTTTAAGTGCACTAGACCACGAGGTCTGACAAGCTTAATTGCTGCGTCGAGCCCCTCTGGAGAACCCGTGGCCTCAAAAACTACGTGAAAACCTAAACCCGATGGAGTCTTCTTTTTCACAAAGTCTTCGACTTCTTCTAGCACAACGACCTCTACCCTCAAGTCCTCGACATACCTTCTTTTCCTGCTCTTCTCCCTAACCACAGCTATAGGCTTGAAGCCAATGAACTTTAGGAGTTGTAGCGTTAATAGCGCGAGATTTCCAGAGCCCAAAACAGCTACCGAAGCGTTGGGTGAGAGGGGGAACTGATCGAGAGCGTTTATAATTGCGGCTAAGGGCTCGACAGCAATAGCAGACAGAGGGTCTAAGTCTACCACGTGTAAGGCGTCCAATGGAGCGATAAAGTATTCAGCCATCCCGCCATCAAAGTCTATTCCGAGGGTCTTCTTGTGAGGGCAGTGAGTGTAGAGCCCCTCTCTGCAGACCTCGCATTGCCAGCACGAGAAATTTATCTCTGGCACGACAGTTTTGCCTTGCAAGCTAGGCGGTTTGACTACTTCTCCTACGACCTCGTGACCTGGCACGAGGGGGCTTTTGAAGAGCTTATAGGCGCCCGTGTAGAAGGCTTTGTCGGTACCGCAGATACCGACGGCAATGGTCTTTACGAGCGCCCAGTTCTCAGGTGCGCAAGGCCCCTCAACCTCTTCGACGCGCAGGTCCCGAGGGCCGTAAAGCAGAGCAGCCTTCAAGCTCGTCCCACCATGAGTGAAATCGAGGCTTCGCTTACTAATTTATCTCCTTAGTTTCTTTTTTGATGGAGCCCCGTTCTTCACTTTAAAGTGAGAGGTAGAGCAAGACTACTTCGTCCGCTCTGAGCTCAGCCATTATGAGCCCGGCCACGCTGATTAGCGTTATGACTGCTCCCCTAAAACGACTTTCACATCTCTTGTCGTCAAGGAGATATCGTCCTTACATGCTTGAGCGTACCAACTTGCTCTTTAGGGACACTTTATGCCAAGCCTTTTAAAACGCCTTGAACATAACCCACGTCTATGGTTTGCCCCCCAATCTCTTAAAAAGAGCTTGGAAAGCCAAAGCCATCGAAAATATGCATAGACCGACCGCGTAGAAGCACGCCAACCTAATATAAGGGGCACAACCCATCGTCATGATGTGAGACCCCAACAGCAATGCTATAGAGATCGCGCAAGCAAGCAATCTCGTAAGGATAGGGGGTTTGACTCTCTCCACAAACTTTAAGACAGGCAAGGCGGTTAAAGCTGCTAGGCCTAGTCCTAAGAGGACCGTCGAAGAATCGAGCTCGGCCCTAAGCACCATCACGTTATAGGTCGACAGCGCCACGGCAACTCCTATGTTTATGCGATAGCCGACGAGGGATCCCTTCTTAGAGCGGTACTTTAAGGCTAAGTAAGACGCACAACCCACCGCACATCCTATAAAGGCGCCAGCTATCACGTCGACTGCATAATGTGCCCTCAGAGAAACCCGGCTCAAGGAGATCCCTGTGATTATGATCAGCGATATAATTATGACGATCAAGTCCCCCATCATGAGCGAGAGGCTCGACCAGAAAGACGACGATATCTGCGCATGTCCGCTTGGAAAGCTTGGCCCCGAGACGTCTATAAGGGGGTTAGGCGGCCTCGATAAGTTAAGAGTGTACTTCAGCGCCATGTTAAGCGACCCAGAGAGTAGCAAGGCCGTCACTAACGTAAGGCCTTGTTGAAGCTGGGGCAAGAGGTAGTATAGCACGGCCGTCACGACTGCGTAAAACTCCTCATCTCCAAGCCTGCTCCACATAATCCACAAGTCGACGTCGTTAGTCATCAAAGAAACTATCAGCAGTACTGCCAAAAGCAACAGCACGCCAGTCGTAGCTATCTTGAAAAGGCCCAAGTCTGATCACTACATAGTGAGAGAAGATAACAAAGGCATTTTAAGCGTTTCTCGCGGCCCAGCTGGCGAGCTGAAGTTGCAGGTTGCTCTCTAGTCAAGGTCCTTCGACTGCTCAAGCCTCATGAGAAAAGATTTTCGGGTTGAGTGCGTAAATCGAGGTGGGCCTAGGATGGACAAGGTCATGGAGTCTAAATTTGTCGGGTGCATGTTGGGTTGCGCTTTAGGCGATGCTCTAGGCTCTAAGTACGAGGGGTACTTCACAGATGACATCACGCTAGTGGGCCTGGAGTTCGTCGGTAGGTGGACCGATGACACTCACATGATGATCGGCGTCGCTGAGTCGCTTATCGAGTGTAGGGGCTTCAATGGAGAGCACATGGCTTGGACCTTCGTGCGCAACTGGCAGAGGGAGCCGTGGAGGGGCTATGGACCTGGCCCGCCTAGGGTCTTCAGGATGATATTGTCTGGGGTCCCGTGGTTCGAAGCAGCTAAGAGGCTCTACGGCGGCTTAGGCTCATTAGGCAATGGTGGGGCCATGAGGATCGCGCCCGTAGCGCTACTCTACTACGATGACGTCGAAGGGCTAAGGGAGGTAGCATACAAGTCTGCTGCTATTACCCACGCCCACGAATTGGGCATGGAGGGAGCGGCCGTACAGGCTTACGCGATAGCCCTAGCTCTAAGAGCCAGAGGACCCTTTAGCCCCAAGGATTACCTCGAGGAAGTGGCAAGCTTCTCTAGGAGCGACGTCTATCGAGTCAAGCTCAAGAAGGCCATCGAGTTACTCGACGAGAGCGATAGAAAGGTTGTGGTGAGAGAGTTAGGCAATGGCGTCGAAGCCCCAAACTCTGTTCCCACGGCCATATATTGTTTTGCCAAGAATTACGACAGCTACGTAAAGTCCGTACTTTATGCAGTGAGTCTTGGAGGGGACTCTGACACCATAGCCGCTATGGCTGGGGCGATTGCTGGGGCCTATCATGGCGAGGAGGGGTTACCTCAGGAATGGGTTAAAAGGCTTGAAAGGGCAGAGTACATTAAGGAGCTAGCCAAGAAGTTGTGCGACCTAAGAAAATCGCTCAAAGCCCCTTGAAGCTTTTGCATTACAACCCTCTCAATAACTCCTCTTACCTTTCCTTTAGGAAGCAATTTGATAATCGAAGATCTAATCATTGATCCTCATCAAAGGAGCTTTCTTAAACTGATCTCTATCTCGGCATACTAAAAGCGGAGCTTGCAAACTTTGCCTTTAACGGTGAACTAAGTAGAAGGAGCAGCCCTCGTCGAGTCCTGGCAATGACTTATAACCCTCGTCACCTTTAAGTGCCGTCCTCAGCCCGTAAAATAGCAGTTCCAAATAAAATCGTGGAGCGATGTGGGCTGATGGTAAAAGCCTCAAGGATGAAAGGCCTTTTGTAAGACGTATTTAAAGCCTTAGCCCTCGCGTCAGGGTCCAGTTGATGGTTCCGTTAACCTGCGCAGTGACATTAAGTGACGACGCTATGCACGTCGACGGGACCGCTTTTAAGAAGCCTTTAGACAGCCCTGCGTCTGTAAGTTGGCAGGGCCTTTCAGCAAGGCATATATTTGAAAAACTTCTAAACAACTTCGAGGAACCAAAATGAGCAAAATATACATGGTTGACACCTTCAAATATTACGAGCCCAATTACATAGCTTGCTACGTCTTGCTCTATGAAAGGCCCACGGTGATAGACCCTGGGCCTCAGAACGGAGTAAACTACCTCATAGAGGAGCTAGAAAAATTGAAGGTTAGGCCTACAATAATAGCCCCTACCCACGTTCACTTAGATCATGCGGGTGGAGCCGCTGAGCTGGCCAAATTCTTCTCTGCGAGGATCATAGCCCACCCGAGGGGAGCCAAGCACATAGCCAACCCGGAGAGGCTTTGGGAAGCTGCAAAAGCCATACTAGGGGATTTAGCAGAGGTTCTCGGCAAACCTAGAGGTATAGAGGAAGACATGATAGTGGTCGCCGAAGACTGTCAGGGGCTTGACCTAGGCGGGGATGAACTGATGGTCCTCTACGCGCCTGGGCACGCCTCCCACATGTTAGCTTATTATTTAAAGGATGCAAAGGTGCTCTTCCCATCGGATGCCGTGGGAGTAAGCTTTGATGGATACGTGATCCCCTCAACTCCGCCGCCCTTCGATTATGAAAAGGCTTTGAATACGCTCGAGAGGTTGAAGAAGCTCAAGATAGAGTCGGTAGCGCTTACGCATTTCGGCTTAGCCGATAAAGAAGTTATAGAGAAGGCGGAGGAAAAAATAAAGGAATGGTATGAAATTGCCAAGTCTTGTCGCGACCTCGTCGAGTTCGTCGAGAGACTCATGAAGAGAGACGAGGACGTGAAAGCCCTATATGGAAGATACCATAAAGCCTCTCTAGCCATAGCTAACTTCAAGAATTCTACCCAAGGCATTTTCAACTCCGCGAAGAAGCTTTAAACACTTGAAGCTCTAGCCATTAGGCCAATGTCTTCAACGAGATAGGCAAAAGACCATCGAGCCTGATAGCATCATACTGGTAACGCTCCGGTGATGAGCATGGGCGATAGCGCCGCCTATGCCAACACTTCGTCTTAGCGCCAACCCAATGCAGACCACCTCTGGCCCAGCTGTGGTCACGAACACCATGCTATCAACGTGAAGAATACTAAGAGGGCTACAAGAACATTAAGGATCAGAGGAGAAGCAACACCAAGAGAAGCACCACTAGGAAGTAAAATTATGACCGCCTTGACGATAGTTTCCTTTCCTTCACGTAGGGTTTGCCAGGCTAAAGAAACTACTCGACACGTCCATTGAGGAGGCAAGCCCATCACGTTGATCTCTTCGCCCTTAAGTGATTTTAGCGGGGCTTAATGCGAAGACTAGAGACGTGGGAAAGAAGTACCGCCTGTTTGGGTTTGTGATCCTCTTCTCAATTTTATTAGGTACCTCCTGGGAAAGATATTTTGGATGGAGCGAGCTAAGAACGCGGGTTAGTAACGAGTTTGGTGCTCCTCATGTCGTTAATCAAGGCCAAGAACTTATTCAGCGTGGTTGTTTTCATCACGGTTAGCGTCTTCGTGTACTTGTTTAAGGACGCGATCGTCGAATACGTTACTGGCTTCCCGAGCTTTGTGGCCGTCTTCGTGCTGAGTTTCATAGGAGCCTCAAGCGTCATAATACCGATACCCTACACGGCGATAATCTTCGTCCTCGCCTCAAGAGGGTTAGACCCCTTAGTGACGGCAATAGCCGGGGGGACTGGCTCAGGCTTAGGCGAGATCACTGGCTGGGCCGTGGGCAGGCTCATCTCCCGCACGTTAGAGGGGGGCCAGTACGTCAAACAACTGCATGCCTTGATAAAGCTCATCGAGGCAAAGGGCAAGTACGTGCTGATGTTAGCGGTGTTTTTGTTCGCGCTGACGCCACTTCCCGACGACCTGCTGTTCATAGTCCTGGGTTTCCTCAGATATGACCTCCTTCGTGTGTTGCTTCCATGCATGTTGGGCAAAGCGACCATGCTATATCTGGTCTCCCTCTTCGGCAAGCTAACTTGGGAGGTTGCTGAGGGCATGGGCTTAAGCGAGGGGGTGCTGACCGCCCTGACCGTAGTAGCGCTCGCGATAACCCTCGGGGTGCTGACCTTTGTGAAGTGGGATAGGTTACTGGAGAAGTACTTGAGGAGCGGAGACGAAAGACCAACAGCTGGTGGCTAAATCAATGGAGTGGGCTTTAACGGCTATGCTCCTGACAATACAAGTCGTCTCAGGTGTTGCGACCTCTATTGTTAGCCTTTAAGAAATCTGGTGTACGAGGACTGACAGTCACGGGCGTTGTTCTCGCTGCGCTCTTCTACGCAAAGGACTTGTACGACTTGTGGTGCATCACGACGGGGAGCAACCCTTTAGGGCCAAGCTGGGGTAACCACAGCCTGGTCGTTTTAGGCTTTGTGGTGACTTCTGTGACAATTGTGCGGAGAAAACAGAGTATAGGGGCCGATAACTTTAGGCCCTTCATAGTCGTTCTCGTCGTATTGTTACTAGACGTAATCCTCGACGTCCTGCAAGACCTAGCGCACTTTTTATGAATGAACGAATCGCGATTGATCCTTCTTATTGCTAAACTTGATAGCCCATCAGGAACCTATCATCGCCTTCCGCTTGCGCGGTCGCCTACTCCGTTTAAAGCCACAACGCTTAAAACATCATCATATACCGTACCACTTCTTGGTAGGTTCCGTAAAACTATCTCGACCCTCAGGCTCACCGACAACTCCCCCACGCGCTATGATGTTGTCTATTAACGTGCGAGAAAGCTTATAGATGGTCCTACACTACGATTGATTGAGATCAATTTGGAAGGTTTAGAGGTGGGGCTTCATGTCAAAGGTTGATATGAAGAAGGAGGAAGAGGACGAGGTTATGAAGGAGTGGAAGAAGAAAATTATGAAGGAGGCTAAGAGGTTTGACGAAATAAAGAAGACCTAGGTTTTACAACGATCATACGACGGCATTTGTGGGCTCGTTTAAAACTTTTGATGAAGTCCCATGCGATCTATCAAGTTATTGATCGTGTGAGTTGCTTATCTATACAGCTGCGCTGACGACCACATCGATCACTGCCTTGTGCCTTGCCACGAAGCTTCTGAGACGTCTCTGACGAATCGGAATTTGACACTTGGCCTAAAAATCTCGAGGCTGTATGTTAAAGCATCGAATTGGCACAGAGCATTTGGGTCGAGTGCTGGGGATGGTCTACGACTCCGGCTCTGCGATGACGGCCGTGCCATATGCTACTACTTCCGCCGCTCCGCCCATTATTGCTGCCGTCGTAAACCTGACGCCTATGACGGCGTTGGCGCCTAAGCTCTTGGCCTTCTCGACCATTCTCCTCACGGCCTCATCCCTTGATTGAGCAAGTAGCTCCGTGTACTCCTTGACCTCGCCGCCGACTATGTTCCTCAAGCCCGCTAAGATGTCGTGTCCGAGGTGCCTCGCCCTTACGACGCTCCCACTCACCATCCCTAATACCCTCTTGACCCTGTAACCGGGCAAGTGCTCCGTGGTCGCTACTATGATGTCACTCATCACTCATCCTCACCCCACTCCTATTACCCTGATCTAGTTATCCCTTTCTACTTACTTATTTTACTCATTGGGCCGCAGTAGCTTGCGCGCATAAGCGTAGACTGGCGTTGCAATGGCGAGCGTCGTCAGGGCGAGTAGCCCCTCTACGAGCCACGGATTCTCTAGTTGCGTGGCTATGAACGTTGCCGTTACGTTTAGGAGGAAGTGGAGCGATATGGTCGTCGGGAGCAACAGCACCAAGGGCTTTCCGATGACCGTGAGCGATATCAACAACGTCATGGCCAAGTGGAAGGCCATGGCTATGTTCCTCTCCACGGCTCCTGGGACAAAAACGGCCCAGTCATAGCCGGTCATGGCTGCTACGAAGGGGACTTGAAGCGCGTAAATTACAAGCGCCTCGGCCAGGCCCCACCCTAAGCCCATAGAGGCCCAAGAGCGTAGGTTGTTCGCTACGCGAGACCTGCTCCTCACGATGAGGTACCTGGTCGTCTCCTCAAAGAGGCCAGCCATCAACGACGCGTAGAGCACGCCCGCGTAGATGTCGAGGCCTCGTGCAAGCGCCAATAAGGGTGATCTGACCATGAGAGCAACGAACCAGCCAGTCCCTCCAAATAGGGCATTAATCCAGAGGCCCAAGTCCCTCTTAGACACCGCCGTTAGCGCGACGAACCCTGGACCAAGCGCTAAAATTATGGGCAGAGCTAGGGCAGGCTCAGGCAATTCTGTTACCTCTACGAAGTACTGGCGAGCTCTCAACGGAAAGTTTTTCCCTTTGTTTTGAACGTTTTCTTCTCGGGCACTAAATGGTCGAGAACAAGTACATCTTATACAGTTTAGTTGCTGGAGTCATCGCCGGGGCCTTCTCGTCAATAATGATGATCTTAACGCTCAGCAATACAATTGAGGACTTCACGCGCGAGCTGGTGTATAAGCAACTGCTATGGAGTGGCGCGCCTCAAGAGAAAATCCCCGAGATCGTCGCCAAAATCACTGAGTCCTTGAAGTGGGTTTACTGGCTCATACCTGTGGGGCCTGTGATAAACATGTTGTTCTTCGGCGCTCTGCTCGGTTTACTCTTAGACTTCTTGATCAGGAAGCTTAAGAAGCCGTACATCGCCTCAATGCTGACTGGGGCCATATTCTTGGTGTTATTTCAATTGGTGCCGCTATTATTGCTGGAAGCGGTCTATGGTTCATGGTTCACTGACCTCTTAAGCAAGTACATAGGCATGCCCCTAATGATTGCACCACCTGTGCTGTACACCGTGTTGCTAACGATTTTCAGCTCGGTTAAAGGTCCGTGGACGAGATGGGGCGAGGCAGAGCCGAAGACATACTGACGATTAACGACCGAAGAGGTTTAGCTCGACGAAAGAGCGTGGGCTAAAGTGCTAGATCTTTATATAACCCTCTATAGCGATTCTCGAAGTCTTCTCTGAACCCCCATCGCCCCGAAGCCAGCTCTCCCTCCTTCGGATCTAATTCGATGGTCCTCGCTGTAAGCTGTGGAGCCAGCGACATCAACTCCTCGCCCCAAGGGTCGAAAGCCACGCTCCCGCCACTAGTAACCCTGCCGTCAATGTACCTGTTCCCGAAGGCGTTGACGCCTATGGAGTAGACGGCGTTCTCCACGCTCCTAACTCTAACGGCTGACCGCCAAAGCTCAACGCGGTTTTCCGGTATGCTAGCGGGATTGTACAACACTTGAGCGCCGCGGGCCACTAGGGCTCTAGAGACCTCGGGGTAGAACACATCGACGCATGCTAGACAACCTATGGCCCATCCTCTGACCTTAAACGGCCCTAGGAGTCTGCCGGCCGCAATCTTATCCCTTTCCCCCACGGCCTTAGAGGGATGCACTTTCTCGCAGACTCTCACGACGGTGCCGTCGATAACTGCTAGGCCGACGCTCTTGATGGTGCCGTCGAAGTCGAAGACGTACTGAACGCCGCCGGCCACGCAGGAGCCCAGAGAGTTGTGGACGTCGAGGAGGATCTTCTCGAAAGTCCCGACATCTATGGGAGTGCGCGAGATCCAGTTCTCGGGCAATAGCACTAGATCGCCCACGCCGGCCTCTTTGGAGAGCCTTATGATCAACTTCTTCAGCTCGTCAGTCTTGCCACCATCTAAACGGCCTATCTGCACGATCGTGACCTTTAAGATTTCCAAGGCACTCGCCCTCGCGTCGAGTTTGTTTGCCTTGTGGGCGGAGTTTTCAAAATGAAGGCGGAGAGGACGTACACGGTCTTAGACGTCATCGTGTTAGAATTAGTTAGGACCCTCATCGAACCTCCTCGTTAATTAGGACCTCTTTAATTTTCCTTAAGATGGATCTGTGACGCTCTTCGTCCTCTGCCATCAATTCAAGCGTTGCCTTGTAGAGCTCTAGCTCTTCCTTGCCCCTGCGAGGCGCAAGTTGCAGGATCCTTGAGTTTATTAACATTAAGTACTCTTCGCCAACGAAGCCCTCAATACCCTCCATGCTGTCGATGATCGACAACAGCTCTTCAACCATCATCTTATCTTTGCGAGAAGCCATGGCCAGTGCGCTTTCGAACACCCTTTTCCATGCCTCGCCCATCTGTTCACGGCATGCCTCTAAGTCAACCTTAACCTTAGCGGACAAGCTCTTGGCTATTTGCCTTAAAATCCTCGAGTGCTTGAAGCTGTCGTAGGATATGTAAAGTAGTAGGGGTTTGACATCTCTCACGACAGTTAAGAGGGCTAGGCGGCGATAAGCCCTCGCGACGGCGTCTTCGAGGATGCCACAGTAATGCGCGCGCTTAGCGAAGTCATCTCTGGTAAGGACGTTCGACAAGGAGCCCACCTCAACGTATACATGGTCCAGAGACCTTAAATCTTGTCCTCGCTGAGCCCTACAGGTACATAAATTGATGTGTACGATGCGATGGATCACCTTAGCGCTCAAGAGGCCGAGGAGGTCATAGGTCTTCTGAAGAGGGCCGGAGGAGTAAGAAAAAGCGGGAATGCCAGGAGTTAAGCAGCAAGCTAAGACGTCCTACGATGTGGTAAAGCTCAACCCTTAAACGAAGAGGATAAGTGCTAAGTCTGTCTGTATCTGATCGAGCCCTATGAGCTCGGACGTCGCCACGATAGCATTGACATCCGCGTTGGCTGGCTTTGTGGGTTCGCTGATAGGTTTGGGAGGCGGTGCGATCGTTATTCCAATACTGACCCTCTTGGGCATTCCCCTCAAGCAGGCTATTGCAAATAGCATGATAACTCTCATAGCGACATCGAGTGGCTCCGCCTCGGCCTACGTCAGAGAGAGGCTGACTAACGTTAAAGCGGCTATGTACTTGGAGATTTTCACCGTGATGGGAGCGATAGTCGGCGCGACCATAACGCTTTTGGTGCCGAGCAAGTACCTCTACTTCTTCTTCGCCGCCTTTCTCTGCTCATCATTTTACGGAATTAGGAGGAAGGTGCTGACGAGTACATCCTACGATGGCAAGCCTCAAGATAAGTTCTCCAAGTGGCTGGAGCTCGAGGGCGCTTACTACGACGAGAGCTTGGCCGAGGAGGTCAGTTACAAGATCGTAAGAGCGCACATTGGAGGCCCAGCCATGATGATCGCTGGACTAGCCGCCGGTATGCTCGGGATAGGGGCCGGCGCCTTCAAGGTGGCCATACATGAGCTCATACTCAAGATGCCCCCTAAGGCGTCGAGCGCCACGAGCAACTTCATCATAGGCATGACGGCGCTTGCTGGCTCAACCGTATTCATAGCTTCGGGGTTAGTGAATGTGGTCTTAGCGGGCTCAATAGCCGTAGGAGCTACTGTAGGCTCCTTGGCGGGCTCGAGGCTCCTCCCAAAGATGAGCGACAAGACAATCAGGATGCTGTTCTTGGCTGTTCTGATCTACCTGATCCTCCAGATGGTGTACAAGGGGGTGACGTCCCCTTGAGAGGACCGACCCTAGAGGACGTCATAGGCTATATACTGATAATAGGGGTGACAACTTCGTTGTTAATTGAGTCGGCGGGCCTCGCTCTATATGTAGCGGACAAGGGGACGATAGAGATAGACCTAAGCGACCCCAAGGCCTGCGCAAGGTCTCAGGACTTCTTCGCCTACATAATTGATGTGACGTCCTCGGTTCTTGGCAACCCCAACTACGCCAGCGTGATGGCCCTCGGCTTAGTCCTCCTCATGCTAACGCCGTACATCAGGGTCGTGGCATCTGTGGTGTACTTCGCCTTTTACCGAAACTACAAGTACGTGGTGATAACGCTCATCGTCCTCGCCATACTTACAGCGAGCCTCATAGTCCACTAATGCCATCGTAGTACCTTTAAAAAGCGTCGAGCTCCGCGCGAGGCACTTCGGTCCAAGTCGAGCCACTTCACTTCCTAGAACCTCCTATAGATTCTCTCACGGCAACCATCTTTGTATGGCCTTATGTGATCATAGTCCCTCTCGAAGACGAGCCTCTCATCGATGTGCCTTAGCACGTGCTTGCACACTGTTTCGGAGATGAACCTGCACACGTACTTGGTGTCTATCCTCAACATCACTGCTAGCTTTAATATCGGACATGGGTTGCGAGATATCGTGACGAGCTCTTCATCAGTGAGCTTTATGATCTCGACGTCCCTTGGCTCTAGGGCTAAGAAGTCTATGTAGAAGACCTCGTACAAGTCATGCATGGTGATCACCCTATGGGACTTCAAGAGCCACAAGTGTGCGTAGAAGTAAAAGGCGAGGAGCCCTAGGATCAAGGGAATGTGCCTTAGGGCCCAAGAGACCTTACCCAGCAACTTCATGGCTTATCGAGGCCCTCGCCTCTAGCTTGGGCTGGCCACCTCCTTTAAGCTATCCGAGTGAGATGACGATGTCCAACGTAATAGACCGAAGCTTTCCTGACCGAGGAATAGTACAGGCCGAATGCCTCGTGAAAGCTGCTCAAAGCAGACAAGCTCTGATTTGTCGTCTGCTAAGCGTACATTTCGACAGAAGTTGGAGATAAAAGACGAGCCCGGAGGTCATCATCCTTGCGTCAGAGGCTGCGGCCCTATACCATCTTCACCTTTTTATGAAACTTGTATAAGCTCTACAAAAGTTTTACTTCATCACAGGCGGTCGTGATCGTTAAGATCACCTTCAAGACGACACGGTCGGCGACAAAAGTGCCAGAAATGGACATCACTACGTATCTTAAGTGATGCGCCACTTCCTAGAGGGCTCAGGGCAGGAGCTTGAAGTCATTGATAAGGAATAGACGTGGAACGCACGACCAAAACTATCGAGGAAGAGCTCGGAGGTCACGCGATGACACCTTACTGCGAATTCGCTGCGTGCGACTTTACGTCAGGCCGAGAAGGCCATGGAAGTTTAAGATCTGACCCCCTCATCGATTGTGCCGTGGGCAGTTGATGTGCTACGTATGTGCTGTAAACTTTTTTAGCCTCCAAGCGTTAGAGGAGTGTCACGATTATTCGAGGTGCCAAGAGATGGTAAAGTTCAAGCAGACCGAGGAGATCCTGAAGATAATGAGAAATCGTGAATGCGTCAGAAACATCGGCACCCTAGCTCATGTAGATCACGGTAAGACGACCCTCAGCGACAGTTTGTTGATGGCGGCCGGCATGATCTCTCCCAAGGTAGCTGGCAAGGCCTTGGCGCTTGACTACGTCGAGATAGAGCAACTTAGGCAGATGACCGTTAAGGCCGCGAACGTGTCTCTATATCATGAGTGGGAGGGCAAGCCCTACGTCATTAACTTGGTTGATACTCCTGGCCACGTCGATTTTACTGGCCACGTGACACGTAGCTTACGCGTTATGGACGGGGCAATCGTCGTAGTTGATGCCGTCGAGGGCGTCATGACCCAGACCGAGACGGTCGTTAGGCAGGCCATGGAGGAGCGCGTCAGGCCCCTCTTATACATCAACAAGGTCGATCGCTTGATCAAGGAGCTTAAGCTTAGTGCTAACGAGGTCCAGCAGAGGTTTGTAAGCATCATCAGGGACTTTAACGCTTTGATAGACCTTTACGCCGATCCCGAGTTCAGGAACAAATGGAAAGTCGACCCCGCCAAGGGTCAGGTCGCCTTCGGCTCAGCCCTTCACAAGTGGGGTTTGACCATTCCCATAGCCCAGCAGAAGGGCGTCAGGTTCAGTTATATAGTCGACGCCTATGAAAGGGGCTACTACGACAAGCTAGCCGATGACTTCCCCCTCTATGCTGCCATCTTGGACATGGTCGTTGAGCACGTCCCTAACCCCATGGAGGCTCAAAGGTATCGACTATCTAAGATCTGGAAAGGCGACCTCAATTCCCCTGTCGGCAAGGCCATGTTGAACTGCGACGATCAGGGCCCCTTAGTGATATGCGTAAGCAAGGTCGTGGCCGATCCTCATGCCGGCCTCGTGGCCACGGGGCGCGTTTTCAGCGGGAGGGTCGAAGAAGCGCGCGAGGTCTACTTGATGATGGCTAAGACCACTGAGAGGATTACTCAGGTCGGCCTCTACATGGGTCCTTATCGCGAGGTCTGTGAGAGCATCACGGCTGGCAACATTGCTGCTATGCTCGGCTTGGAGCACGCTAGGGCTGGCGAGACGGTCATAGACCCTGCGCTGAAAGGGGCTATGGTTCCCTTCGAGAGGCTCCGCTACATAAGCGAACCCGTCGTAACCATCGCCATTGAGCCCAAGAGGAGCGGAGACCTCCCGAAGCTCGTCGAAGCTCTTAGGAAGATGGCCATCGAGGATCCGACGCTCCACGTCAAGATAAACCAAGAGACTGGCGAGTACTTGGTAGCCGGCATGGGCCAGCTCCATCTGGAGATAGCTCTATGGGACCTCAAGCAGAGGACAGGGCTCGAGGTCGTCACCTCCCCGCCCATAGTCGTTTACCGAGAAAGCGTGAGGAAGAGCGCAGGCCCCTTTGAGGGCAAGTCACCCAACAAGCACAACAGAGTCTACGTAGTCATCGAGCCCCTAAATGAGGAGACCCTCCGCCTCTTGGAGATGGGCAAGGTCTATGACGACCAGGACTGGCGTGAGCGCGCCAAGATCTTGAGAGAGGAGGCCGACTGGGACGCCGACGAAGCTAGGGGAATATGGGCGATTGACGACTTCTTCAACATATTCGTCGACGCCACTAAAGGAGTCCAGTACTTAAGAGACGTCAAGGACACCCTGATCTCGGGCTTTAGGTGGGCCTTGGCCGAGGGTCCGCTCTGCCACGAGCCCTGCCGGGGGGTTAAGGTCAAGCTTATCGACGCCTTGATTCACGAAGACCCTGCTCACCGTGGCCCGGCGCAACTCATGCCAGCTCTTCGAGACGCCACGTTCGCGGCCTTCTTGTCTGCTAAGCCCACGCTTCTAGAGCCCATCTTGAAGATCGAGGCCAAATGCCCGGCTGACTACATCTCCGGCTTGACTAGGGTCCTCATGACTAGGCGCGGCAAGATCGTGAGCTTGGAGGCTCAGGAGCTACTGATGATTTTGAAGGGCGAGATCCCTGTTGCCGAGACCTTCGACTTAGCCAACGAAATCAGGAGCGCCACGGCTGGGCGAGCCTTTTGGGCCACGGAGTTCAAGGGCTGGCAGCCAGTCCCCGAGTCCATGCTCCAGGACTTGGTGCTAAAGATACGCGAGAGGAAGGGCTTGCCGAAGACTATTCCGAAACCAGAGGACTTTATGCCCCTATAGTCCAATGGTTGCTTAACTAAGGCTTTAGCGAATCGTCCAATCTTGTTTGCTACGCACAAATAACTCCATACTCTTATGACAAACCTCTCTATATGACCTCAGTGGTGGCGTTGAGTCGTGAACTGTACGACCGTGCTCGTGAATGGCCTCCTAACTTACGACTCTAGTAAGACATATGTTGCTATAGCTTTGGCCAAAGCGCTGGTCGAGAGGGGGTTTAAGGTCTCGGCCTTTAAGCCCCTCGCTGGCCACTTTGCCCGGTATCAGTTCAATGCCATGCTCTACAGCTTAAAGTATGGAGTCCTGGTCGGTGAGGACGTGCTAAAGCACAAGGACTTGTTAGGCTTGGCCTCGGAGATCGAATCAGTAAACCCCTGGACCTCATGCTGACCTCTTTAGACCCCAACCGCTTCGAGAAAGTGGAAGACTACCTGAACGCTCTCTGCAATCAGCTTGAACAACTAGTCATGGCGAGGATTAGCGACTGCCGTAGTGGGGCCACGATGTATTACGTCGTCGAGGACAATGCCTCAAGAGTGGTTCTCGGGCTAAGGCCTTGGGTTGAGAGGTTAGTCGAGAAGTTTAAGCCCAAGCCCGTTTCAGCAGAGCACTTTTTCGCCGGCATACCGGCCCCGTGCGACATAATCGGATCGCTAGACTACGCCTCAATGCTCTTAAGTCGAGGGCCGAAGTTCTTGTGGTAGAGTCCTTTAAGGATGCAGCGGTACCCTTCATGGACCTCTTAGGTGACGTCGATGTGATGTTGACGGTCACGCCCGGCTACCTCTTCAAGTTGGACTCTGAGGGCTTTTTTTTAAGCGTGAAGTCATCTTATTCAAAGCTCGGCGAGAGGGGCTTAACGTTGGACTTGATCTTCAACGACATCGGCGTCGAATCAAGGATTTCTTTGCCGGTTGTGAGCTCAGTAAGCGAGCTTGCAACCTTCATCTCAAGACATCTTGAGCCTATGCTAAGTCGTTGAACCTCTAACCGCAATTAGAACCCGTTTCCCTCTATTGATTTTCCGTGACCAAGTCCATAACTGCCATTATGTGAGCTCTCGAAGGACTCAGTGAGCTTGTTTTACTGCTAGAGCAAGCACTTATGAGCGTAGGTCTAGACCCCAAGGTCGCTAAAGGGCGTTGCGGGTTACGGGTAACGCTAGTAGGCAAAGGCCTCGTCTGGAACAAGGCCTTAAACCCTTACGATATTTGACGCGGTCACGATTAATAAGATGAGTCGCTAAGTAAAAGCGGCAGTCTTCCTCGCGCATCGTAAACTTAATGGCCACGTCGTGAGTTGCGCATCAAGTTTGACAGGTAGGACCATGTAAGGCCTCGCGAGTTTGGAACTTGAAATGTGACAGGAGAGTTGATGCATGGCCATCTCTAAAGATCCTCAGAGATGAAATCATCAGAACTCTCACTCGATTAGACTCGGCTCACTGGTTTGACGGCATCCTTATCTACTACTCTACTCATGCTACGCCTGGTGGTCTTGTGGAGGCATTTACCGTGGAGATAATAACCGTGGGCAACGAGCTCCTAAGCGGACGAGTCGTCAATACCAACGCCTCCTGGATCGCTGACAACGTTACCAGGCTAGGGGGGTTGGTCAAGAGGATTACAACGGTGGGCGACGACGTCGAGGAATGTAGTGCAGCGATAAAGGAGGCCTTGGCCCGTAAGCCTAGGCTAATAATCACGACAGGTGGTCTGGGCCCGACGTTCGATGACAGGACCCTCGAGAGCATAGCCGTCGCCTTGGGCCTCTCCATGGAGCTCAACGAAGAAGCTTTGCGCATGGTCGAAGAGAAGTATGGGAGAGAGGTAACACCTCCTAGGCTCAAGATGGCCAAGCTCCCGAGAGGAGGCAAACCCCTCTATAATCCCGTAGGGACGGCTCCCGGATGCTTAATCGAGGCAGGCGACGTGGTCATAGTGGCTCTTCCAGGCGTACCATCGGAGATGAAGGCCATGTTCGAAACGCACGTGAAGCCAATGATATTGAAGCTCTCTCGCGCAGCGTACGCTTCAAAGCTGGTTAAAGTGGACATGATCGAGGAGTCCTCCTTGGCGCCAATGATCGAGGAGGTCATGAGGAAGTGCAGGGCAGTTTACGTGAAGTCGCGCCCTAAGAGAGACGGCGAGGCGTACATAGAGGTCGAGGTGTCGTCTAGAGCGCCAACGATGAAGGAGGCTGAGGAGAACGTCGCAGAGGCCTGCAAGTTACTCAAGGAGCTAGTCGTAAGGGCTGGCGCCAAGGCCCAGGAGATTTAAAAAGGCGCCTGCCGCTGCTATTCTCGCACTAATGTATTACTCGGTTACGTAGAGCGAGGCAATCTCGCGGCTAGGCTCGCCAACCTCCTCAATGCCTCTCTCTTTTCCCTCCAATCAATGTTGGACTTGTCGATAGCTCCCTCCAAGAAGCCTACGACCTCGTCCATTCGATCTACATCGACTGGGTGTGGTACACCATCCTTTCCGCCAAAGGCAAATGAATACTTAACCGGGTCCTTCCAGCTCAACTTTGCTCCAAATATCAGCTCCGCTATTAGCGCTAGGCTCCTTATGGTCAGAGGCCCCATGCCCTCTATTAACAGGAGCTCCTCAAAGCTCGAGGGGCTGAACTGGTAGGCTTGCTCTAGCGCGAGCCAGTTGACAAAGCGTGGGAGCTTGTAGACCTCGACGTCCACGACGCCTTGCCTTTGGAGCCAAGCGTCCAACGGCCCCCGTATCTTCGTTGTAGCGGCTTTGAGGAGCCGGCCGACCTTCTTTGGCCCCTCTTTGGCAATATCGACGCAAAGTCTTCTAGCCTCCGAGCTCTCTTTGTCAGTCAAGTTCAAGACGTGATCGTGGACCACGTCTCCCACGATCCCTTTATGGGGCTCTTCGCTGAAGCTTTTGAGCTCGGTGGAAAGCCAATGAAATCTCCTGGCGAATCTCTCTACGGGCCTCATGCCTTGTTGTATCACGGCCCAAGAGCCGTCCTCGGCTATGAAGAACGTGTGGTGGTAGAGCTGATAGCCAGCTTGTATGGCCGACGTATCTATTTTGGCTACAAGCCTGCTGATCTTGACGAAGTTCGAGGCCTCGTCCTCCATTCCGTAGGACTTGCTCACGCATACTATTTCTTGAGGCGTGAGCCTCGAGGCCTTGCCTTTTCCCCCGCATGCCCTCACTCCTAACTCCTTTTCCATCAGCGCCCTCTTAATTACTGAGCAAGTGACTGTCGTGGTGCCGCTACTGTCCCAGTCATAACCCAAGGCGCACGCTAAGGCCTGAAACCATAGAGGATCTGCTATCTTTTCTAAGAGCCCTGAGGGGCCATATTCGTCGACGATTATAGCTAGCACGCACTTTGCTAGCCTAGCCATTCTCTCGTAGAGCCATTTAGGTGCTTTACCGTCGTGCAGCGGTAGGTCGAAGGCCTTTCTGTATACCATCGAGATAGCTTTAGCGGGCAGAGCTTTAAGCCTTTCAATAGGCCTTCATTTAAATCTTATATAACTAACAAAGCTCATAGTTATTTAAGAGAGAAGTCTCCAGGATTTAGGAGTTAAGGAGTCATGGAGGGAATCGACGATATAGACTTAAAGATCCTCAGGATGTTGCAAGAGAACGCTAGGACCCCGTTCTCGAAAATAGCTTCCAGCATTGGGGTCAGCGAGGCCACGGTCCACCTCAGGGTCCAGAAGCTCAAGAGGTTAGGAGTCATTAAGGGGTTCAGGGCGACGATAGATTCAGTAAAGGTCGGGAAGGGACTCACGGCTATAGTTCTGCTAAAGGCCGATCCCCTGAAGTTCAAGGAGGTCCTGAAGAAGGTTGCTTCGATAGACGACGTCTACGAGGTCTACGACGTCACTGGCGAGTACTACGCCGTCCTGAAAATAAGGACCAATTCTAGAGAGAGCTTGGCCAAGATAATAGACAAGATAGGAGAGATCGAAGGGGTGACGTCGACTCAGACCATGGTGGTCCTGCGCACGATAAAGGAGGAGGACAAAATAAACTTCTAGTCAAACACGGAAGAAGCTCTTCGAGTTTGAGTAGAGCGCTTCGTAGGCCTCGTCTACGTCGATTTTCTTGATCTCAGCAATCTTGGTGGCCGAGACCACAACGTTTGAGGGCTCGTTCCTCTTTCCAGGCTCGGGGCCTAGCACTGGGGCGTCGCTCTCAACCATCAAGTGCTCTAGGGGGATGGACTTTACAAGCTTGACTTTCTGCTGAGACCTCATCACTGAGGGCGGTATTGAAAACATGAAGCCCCTAGAGACGCCCTTTAATGCCCACCCGCTACTCCCGTCGAAGGCGTGCATCAAAACTTTATCATAGCCCTCTTCTATCAAGACCTCAATAGCGTACTTCCCAGCGCTCCTCGAGTGAACCACTAAAGGTAAATTTAGCTCCGAAGCCACCTTGACCCAGAATCTAAAGATCTTAACCTGCTTTTCCCGCTCTTCCCCTTTCACGGAGAAGAAGTCTAGGCCAACTTCTCCTATGGCCACGATTTTGTCGCGAAGCCTCTTTATTTCGCGGGCAGCCTCCTCGGCGTCAAGCGTTGAGAGGTTTAGCGGGTCGAAGCCTGCCGACACTCTAACGCAGTCATATTTTCTGGCTATGTCCAGCGCCTTCTCGAGTTCTTTCAAGCTTAGCGTGGAGGTGATGATGATTTCAACGCCGCTATCCAAAGACCTCCTTACGACCTCGTCTCTATCGTGATCAAAGACCTCGTCGTGTAAGTGACAGTGGACGTCAATAAACCTTGGCCCTCCTCTCCTCGACATACCTCCCCCTCTTCCTTATCTCCTGGACTTTCTTCAAGACGGCATTCGCCTTACCGCCCACGACTTCTCTATAGCCCCTCAAGAACTCCTCGAAGAACTCCCTCACCTTGTTGTAATGAGTGCTCTCGAGGGCCCTTAACATTAAGTGCACATCAGTCCCTATGGCCTCCAGTTCTCCAGTTCTCTCTGCCAGGCCGAAGTCTATGAAGAACGGTTTCTCGGCCTCGGGGACGACTATGTTCGCGGGGGTTAGGTCTCCATGGACTATGTTGTTGATGTGCATCTTGCCAACGTAAAGGCCGACTAACCTGAAGAGGGGGGCGACGTCGTAGCCCTTCAAGGCAAGCTCCTTTAGAGTCGGCCCGGGTATGTACTCCATTATTATAATGCCTTCTTCTGGATCCACATCGTATATAGCTGGGACGGGGACGCCACAGGTCCTGACGTGGAACATCATGGTGGCCTCGTGAGAAGTCCTAGCCCTCCTGATGTAGTCGTCCAGCTCCTTAGCTCTATACGGCTTTGGAATCCTTTTCTTTAATATTGCTGGCAAGCCAAAGAAGTCTATTAAGTACAGCTCTGCTTCAGCGCCCTTCTTTATCATCTGCCCCTCGAATCCAAGGTATATCGACTTCATCGAGCCTCCACCTGGGCCTCACGTAGCTCTTCTCCACCTCTATCGTGACCCCATGCGTATAGGCGAGCACGCCTGTCCAAGCTATCATAGCGCCGTTGTCTCCAGCAAGGGCTTTGGGCACCACCCCGAACTTGGCGTTGTGCTCTGCTGCAACGATTTTTAGCTTCCTCTGGAGCTCGCTATTGGCCGCTACTCCGCCAGTTAGCACGAGTTCTCCCTTTTCCGTATAGGCTAAAGCTCTCTCGACCACTTCGGCCAACATCGAGAACGCGTACTCTTGCAGGCTATAGCATAGGTCCTCAATCCTATGGCCCTCCTTTAAGAGCTTAATAGCAGCAGTCAGGAGCCCCGAGTACGATACGTCCTGCCCTTTAACTATGTATGGTAGCTTGGACAGCCTCCCTCCTCTCCTCGCTAGCTCCTCGACCCTAGGTCCGCCTGGGTGCGGTAAGCCAGCTTCTCTAGCAAACGCATCGAGGAGGTTGCCGAGCGCTATGTCGAGCGTCTCTCCAAACACCCTATACCTCCCATCCGAGTATGCCGCTATTATGGTGTTACCCCCTGAGACGAAGACTATCAGGGGATCCCTGAAGCCCGTCGTGAGCTTGGCTATCTCTATGTGTGCGACCGCGTGGTTTACCGGGATCAACGGCTTATTGTATGCGACGGCAAGTGCTCTAGCTATGGTAGCACCGACTCTGAGGCAAGGCCCCAATCCCGGCCCCAAAGAGATCGCTATGGCGTCTACGCGCTCTAGATCAACCTCGGCCTCGACGAGGGCCCTCTTAATGACCTTAGAGGCTACGTCGGAGTGGTGCTGAGCCCCCTCTCTGGGATGTATGCCCCCTTTAACTGGGATGTACGTGTCGTTGACGTTTGCCAAAATATTACCATCGGAGTCGACGATTCCGCAACCAAAGGTATGCGCTGTAGACTCTATGCCCAACACGATGACCTTGCTCAACGATTATCCTCCGCTCACTTCTTGCCCTTCTCCTCTTCCTCCTTTTTCTCCTCCTTCCCGAAGTTCCTGATCTTTATGTGCTTTGGCTCGACCTCTTGCAACGTCTTCTCGTCTCGATATATGTGGACATGGGCCTCAGTAACGTTGGTTCCGGCGATGGTCCTTAAGTTCTTGACTATCACGAGGTTTTGAGGAGCGCTGAACATCGAGGAGACGAGCTCCCTTACTTCGCTCCTCGTAGGCGTCCTGGCACCAGCGTGGTGTATCCGTAAGACGAGCTCCCTTCTGTTTAGGACCCTGTTCTCTAGATCCCTCGATACCTTAACATGGTATTGTAGCGTCATTGAGCTCCACCTCTTTCATAGAGGTTAAGAGTTCTTTAGCCTTCTCCTTTTTATCCTTGTCCACTCTTATCAACACCACCCCAATGCCTGGCTGACCATAAGCGACTACCGTTCCCTCGGGCGAAGCGAGTATCGAAGGTATGACGAGCAAGTCCTCCTCTCCTCTCACAACCACGAGCCCCCCTTCTTCGAGCGCCTTGCTTATCTCGTCCACCAGCGTGGAGACTATGTGACCGGGAGGGTTAACGACTTCGCGCACCACCTTCATGCGCTCCCTCAGATCGACTTGATACGCTCCCCTCAAGGTCTTCATGTCGACTATAGCAAGCCTCGGCATTAAACCCCTCTCAAGAAACGTGTGGGTAGTTACGTCGCCTACGGTCACGATGGTATCTGCCATCATGTTCTTTAACGCCTCTTTCAGCTTCCCGGACTTTATCTCATCGTTCGTGATAACTAGACCCCACGGCTTGCCAAGCTCTCTCCTGAGCTCTTCGCTCAACTTGAAGGCCTTGAGCTTCAACGCTCTCACCTACATCTAATGGCGTACTTGCCGGGCTTGGTCAAATTCAAAGTCTTAGCGATGGCGGAGTTTTCGGGGTCGAAGACTATGACAATACCGCTCCAGTCGGTTGTAAATTCGCTCGACTTGCAGTTAGGGCATATGTTCGCTTGGCTTGGAAGAAGAGCTTTGCACTTCAAACAACACTTAAATCGAGCCGAGGTTCTCTTGCTCACTTTTCTTTCACCTTGGCAGGGGCCTTCTCCTTCTTCAGGCTCTCCGCGATCCACTCTAGTTTTCCTAGAAACGGTTGTCTCATAGTCAAGCCGACTTTGACGTCGCTCAACCTCATGCCAGTCATACTAACGGTCACGATTCTTGCTCTCACGCTATCGCCTTTCGAGAGCTTTCTCCTAGTTTGCTTACATAGGAGCTCGCCCTTCTTCCTATCATAAGATATGTAGTTGTCGGCTACTTGCGATATGTGGACCAGTCCATCTATCGGTCCTATCCTCACGAAGGCCCCGAAGTCTACAACCTCTACAACCTCTCCTTCCACCACTTCCCCCTCTACGGGGGCGTAGACGAGGGCCTCGAACTTAACCCTGTGATAGCTCGCACCATCTCCGGGCATTATTTTGCCCACGGGGGAGACCTTCACTCCCAGTATTGCGACTATTATCCCGAGGCCCTTTATGACGACCCCCTCATACATAGACCTAAGGCTATCGAATGCGACGTCTTCGAGCTTTTCGTTAAACCTGCTGGGTGGAATCCGAACCTCATCGGAAATAGTGGCCAAGTAGTACATGGATTTTCCACCATGAGGCTAAACGCGGAGTGCCGCGTGAGTTTAGAGACCTTGCTCCCTTTTGTATTAAACTTTTTTGTAAAGTAGCTAAGGCTGATAGCCCTCTAGCTCGAATTTGCCATCGCTTTTCATGTAGATGACGTTCACGCCGCTCCTTCTCAACCTCCGCCTCAGCTCTCGATCATTTGTCGCGACTATGTAGCCCTCTCTCTTAGAGGTCTCAACTATAGCGTCGTCGACAGCTCTCCCGCCGTTCTCGACGACCTCAAACCCCTTTTTCTTCATGTACTCTAAGGCAGCACGGGCTATTCGAGCAGCCTTTTGCCTCTCGTCGGAGCTCGCTATTCTCTCGAGCTCTCGAAGTTGTGACTTCAAGATGATTGGCCTGACCTTAGCCTCAAGCAGCTCTTCAACCCTCTCAACGACGTCCACTGGTCCCTCGAAAGCGGCCATCAAGAAGTTCGTGTCAAAGAGCACTTTAATCGCGATTTTACCTCCGCTCCTCACCTGATAATCCCGTACCCTATAAGCCTAAATCTCCCAGATATCTGGCGGCTTATCGCTACTCTAGTCCCCGGCTCTGCGCATACCGGCCTACGTAGCCTCACCGAGACCACTTCTTTAGAGGCCTTAGCGACAGCCCCCAACGTCGTGGCAGTGCCAACGTTTATCATTAAGACCTCGCCAGTCCTTATGCTCTCGACCTTAACCATGTCCACGGTCCCTACTGCCCTCTCAAATAACACTACTTCTAAGTCGAGGTCAAAGAGCGTTGGGGGGAGCGTCCCAGGCTTGCCCACGACGCTGCCAGCTAGGGAGTCCGATTTTGTGAGCGAGGGATCGAGAAGCGTGCCGAAGCCTATCAACCCCCCAGGTCTTGCCTCTTCCACTTCCACGTCGCCAGCCTTCAAGCTTACAACTTGAGTGTACAGCGGCTCATACTCGACCTTTCCGCCTCCCTTCTCCAACCTTATGCCAGGTCTTATCTCAATTTCATCGCCTGTTCTAGCAACACCCTGAATTATAGAACCCCCTAAAACCCCGCCCTTCAATTCCTCAGGCGTTGTTCCAGGCTTATTGACGTCGAAGGACCTAGCTATTAATGCTCTCAAAGGCTTCGTCGGGTCTCTCTTCGGGGTCGGAATGACTTTCTCTATGGTCTCTACCAAGACGTCGAGATTTGCCTTATGGAGAGCCGATATCGGAATTATCGGCGCATCCCTATACATGGTGTCCTTCAAGAACTCTCTTATCTGACGATAGTTCTCAACGACTTTATCTTTAGGAGCGACTTCTATTTTGTTCTGTACCACCACCACGTTCTTAATGCCCAATATTTCGAGGGCCTTTAGGTGTTCTCGCGTTTGGGGCTGAGGACATGGAACCGTAGCATCGATTACCAATATGGCTCCGTCGAATAGAGTAGCCCCTGCGAGCATCGTAGCCATCAGCATGTCACGTTGCACGCCCGTTTACGGGCGTGCAATCTCGTGTCCGGGGCAGTCTACGAACGAGTACTTTCTCAAAAACTCTAGCCTAGACCCGCAGTGCCTGCACGTGGTCCCCGATAGCGCGTAGGTTGTGTAGCACCGCGGAGGCGGGCACTTGGGGCACTTTAATACTGCAGTGTCGGCGTAGCCCAGCCTAAGCGTTATCCCCCTCTTTAACTCTTCAGAGTGCCTCGAAGCCCAAACGCCCGAGAGGGCCCACGTCAAGGTAGTCTTACCGTGATCCACATGGCCCGTCGTGCCTATGTTCAGCTCAGCTTGCCTCTTCATCTGCTCCTCGAGCATGTTCCACCGCCTTCTCCTCGTGTTTTATGACCATGTTTATCTGGACTATGTCCTCGGATATGGTGTTTCCGCGAACGAGCTTCCTCTTCCTTAAACCTCTCTTCTTGGCTTTAAAGCCGGGCCCTTGGCTCAGTAGCAGTCTCCGCTTGACGGGCCCCGGAAGGTCAGGCAACATAGGCGCCCCACTTCTATCACTCCCACCTCTAATGACCAACTTAACCCCCGGCACCCCAAGTAGCGCACCGTCGACTTCATCCCCTATCCTGAGCCCTACGAGGGCGCTTGCTTGAAGTCCGCTGACGGTTACTTGTCTGGCCTTTCCAGTCGCTGGGTCGGATATGACCACTTTAAACTCAGGCGTCGTCTTTCACCCCCTTAGCATGAACACACTTTGAGGGTCAGCTAAAAACTTTGAGGCTCTTCGATTAATATCTGCCAGCAGCCCTCCTTATCTTGGCGATTTCGTCTATGAGTTCTAGTTCTTCCTTTGAGAGTTGGTCGAGGAACTTCTCCTTCAATATTCTTGCATGTTCTGTTGGCACGTCGACGTACAGGTAATCGCCCTCGTCGATGTGCCTGCCGACGATCACGTCCCCTCTGATAGAGATCGCTACGGCCTGTCCCGCTACGGCCTCGCTCAAGCTCTTTTTCTGCTCTTGTATTTGCATTATCACTCCAAGCCTTCTGCCCTTGGCACTCATCAACGGGTATCCAGGCCTTAGCCTTCCAGCCAATACTTCGACCCCAACTATCGCTGGGTCGCTCCTCCTGAAGACGTAGCCCTTTAGAATACGGGCCTTCCCGGGCAGGGTTAGAGAGGACAGCGTCTGCCTACGATCTTCTTCCATTTTCTTCTTGACCCAGTCTAAGTAGTCCTCCACTAACCTGTAAATGACGTTGCTCTTAAACATCGGTATGCCCCTACTCTCTATCTCCTGCTCCGCGTCGGGGTTTGCACCGACATTGAACGCTAAGATGACGCCGTGGTAGGGGTCCTTCTCTCTAGTTATCGCGGCTTCGACGACGTCCCTCTTCGATACCTTCCCAACGTCGGCCAGCCTCACTGACACGCCCAGCCCTTGCAGCTTCGAAACTAAAGCCTCAAGGGAACCTAGGGTATCGGCTTTTACTACCACCCCTATTGCGTCGGTCGTTATCCTGATCTTTGAGAGCTCCTCTGTAACCCTTCTCACTGCCTCCTCGATCTCAGCTTGGCTCCTCGCTGAGAAGAGGGGGCTACCAGCCACGGCATCGTCTAGGCCCTGGGCGACTATTCTCACGCCAGCAGCTGCGACGACCTCGTCCACGCTCTTGAACTTGTCCTCTGGATCCCTCATCTCATCCATGGGCTTGGGCATCAGTATGCTCCTGATCTTGGTCACTATGGGGCCTTTAAGCCCGCCGAGCACTATCGTGTCGTCCTTTCTCAGCACGCCATCGTAAATTATCACGTCTGCGACGTTGCCCAGGCCTAGAACCTCTCTGCACTCCAGCACCACGCCTTTAGCCGCCGACTCCTCGACGTAGAGCCTCTTTAACATGTACCTCTGAGAGAGACCGGCTAAGACGAGCAGGAGGTCAGGTATGCCCTCTCCCGTCTTAGCGCTCGTGGGTATCACGGCCACGGTTCTGGTGAAGTCCCTTATCCTGTCATACCTGTCGGCTTGAAATCCAAGCTCCTCAAACTTAGCCACGATGTTGTAGATGAGCTCGTCGAGCCTCCTCTGGACCTGAGGTTGTTGCAACTTTATCGTCTCGACGAACGGCTTGAACTCGTTCTCAACCCACCCGGGTATTTTGTCTATCTTGTTTGCAGCGACGACAAAGGGCGTCTTCCTAGCTTTTAAGATCTCTAAGCTCTCGTAGGTTATCTCTTCAAAACCTTCGAGGACGTCTATGACCAAGATGGCCATGTCAGCTATTGAGCCGCCTCTCTTCCTCAGGTTCACGAAGGCCTCGTGTCCTGGGGTGTCTATGACCAAAAAGCCAGGTATCTTAATCTCAACTTTTATGTTCTTAAGTAAGGGACCGCACATCCTCTCGAGAGCAGACCAAGGCAAGAAGGAAGCTCCGATGTGCTGGGTTTGCCACGTAGCGCCTGCTCGGCGCTACATCATGGCCCCGACCTCTCTAAACATGATTGCAGTGCCCCTGATCTTGTCAAGAAGGAGGGTCTTTCCCACGTCTACGTGTCCCAATACACATAGGATGGGCGACCTGATTCTCTTGCCCTCACCACCGTTCACTTCGCAATCACCTCCTCTAGCGGTCAGCTTGATGAAAAAGCTAAGGAGAGAAAGCTCTTTAACTTGTCGTTCCAAAGCTCAAAGCCAAGCCTCATCGGCTCGTGAGTAATCGCAAAGCTCCCTCTCTTCAAAGAAGATCTTTATTTCTTTCTCGGCGCTTTCCTTGCTATCCGATGCATGGATTATATTTTGCGTTATTGAGATCCCGAAGTCGCCTCTAATGGTCCCGGGTGGCGCCTCCTTGGGGTTCGTAGGGCCTATGACCTTTCTGACGACTTGGATGGCGCCGTCGCCCTCGATAACCCCGACGACTACCGGGGCTGAGGTAATGTAGTTGATCAGCTCTTCATAGAAGTGCTTGCCTTTGTGCACGGAGTATAGCTCTTCAGCTTTTTCTCTTGACATTTTTAACATCTTCAAGCCCACTATTTTCAGGCCCTTCTTCTCGAGCCTCGATAAGACCTCCCCTACGAGGCCCCTTACGACGGCTCCGGGCTTGATTATTATCAACGTTCTCTCAACGGCCATCACCTGTACACCTTCCTAGTCTTCGCGGACCACTTCAGCTTAGCCGGGTTCCTCCCGAGCTTTGTCATGTTCTTCTTGCACTTGCTTGAGCAGAAGTACAATATGGTCCCATCGTTTCTGACGAACATGAGCCCCGTCCCAGGCGGGACATCCTTCCCGCAGAACGCACACGAAACTGCCTTGAACATTTCGGCACCGCCTTTAGTGAGTCTTCACGTCCATCTTATAACCCTTACCTCGTCCAAGGCAAGTCAGGGCAGGGTAAGGAGGGTCGAGAGGGGCACGCACGAAGAGTCTCTCGACGCTCTAAGCATGAGAGAGGTTTATCAGCTAGTTCCTCAGAGGCCTAGGTAATAGGTGAGCTCCATGAGCTCTGGCCAAGCTCAAGACGCTACGCCCGCAGAGGTCGTCCAAATAATCGGTAGGACGGGAGTAACTGGAGAGGTCATACAGGTCAGGTGCAGGATACTCGAGGGACCCGATAAGGGTAGGATTTTGACGAGAAACGTCAAAGGTCCTGTTAGGATCGGCGATATATTGATGCTCCGAGAGACAGAAAGAGAGGCTAGGAAGCTTACTCCGCGGTGATATAGAAGAGCTCACTTCTTCCTCTCTTTCTTGACCTCCTTCTTAGCTGGTGCCGCCTTTTCTTCAACAGCTGGCGCTACTGGCACTGTCGGTAAGCCAGCTTTAGCCTTTATTTCGTTGATCTTAGCCACCAACTCTTCTACGAGCTCTTTGGCCTGCCCCACTTCGATTATCGCAGCCGACGCGGCCTTCACCTCAATTCCAGCTGCTTGTCCTAGCTTTTCTTTGCTCGGTACGTAGATGTACGGTATTTTCCTCTCCTCACATAACAATGGCAAGTGCATAACTACTTCTGGAGGGTCGACGTCCTCGGCTATTAGCACGAGCTTCGCCAACCCCCTCTCGACGGCCTTCGTTGACTCGTTGGTTCCTTTCTTTATCTTGCCTGTCTCCCTAGCTATCTTTAAGGCCTCGTAGGCCTTTTCAGCGAGCTCAGGCGGCACCTCAAACCTAACGTAGCTTGGCTTTGGCACGAACCCCTCACCCCTCTCACTTCATCGATTCATAGGTTAGGTGTGTCTTTATTTAACTGACACAGCTTATAAATTTTTTAACTTATAGCCTTTGGCTACTCATGGGCAAAATAGAATACAAGCCTCCGTGTCCTCACGTCCTTGTGGTCGAGCCTCGCGAATCCTATGCGCACTAGCTGGACTATGGATCCCTCGCCTAGCATTTCAAGCGCCCTCTCTCCGACTCCTATGGCTTTGCTGGCATCTGGCATCACAACCTCGACTTCAATGTTGTCATCGGCTGGGACCCATTGTATTATCGGGGCTTTGAGGCGTGAAGCCTCTTCGACGCTCTCCCCTTTGTAAAATGCGTGAGCCGTATCGCCCTCGACCCCCTCTAATTGAATATTAAATAGGGACATCAATCGAACGAGCTGGTCGCGCTTTAAGAGCTCAACGTCTCTCTTGGATATGTAGACCCTAGCCTCGCCCTTGATCGATTTCACCTCTAGCTCTCTGTAACCTCTCTCGGGGAAGTCTGGATGGAGTTGGGGCCTGGCAATAAAGTTGGTCGGAACGCCCTTAATTACGAGCTCTACGGGCTCAAGAACGCAGAAGTACCTGTCAGCCCTCGGGTCCAAGTGCTTGCGATTTACGGAGTATATGTTCTCCCAACTTAGCGACGCCTCTGAGCTCTTTACCCCCACGTGGAGTATTATCTCCCTAAGGGTCTCTGGCAATATGCCCCTCTTCCTAGTGGCCATTATCGTGCCTAAGCGAGGGTCGTCCCACCACGAAAACTCTCCTTTCGCTATGCCCTTGCTTATTTGGGACTTGCTCAATATTATGCCCGTCAGCTTTAAGCGGCCGAAGTGGATAGTCTCTGGGAACTTCCATCCCATGTGGTCGAAGACATACTTCTGCTTAATCGTGTTGGTTATGTGCTCTTTAGCCCTCAATATGTGGCTTATCTTGAGCTCGTGGTCGTCAACGGCAGAGGCGAAATTGTACGTGGGCCACACAAAGTACTTGCTTCCAACTCTTGGATGAGGGTTCTTCTCAACATCTATTATCCTAAAGGCGACCCACTCTCTCACTGATACGTCGGGGTGATTTAGATCGGTCTTTATCCTGACGACTGCCTCTTTTTCTCCGTACTTCAGGGACAGCATGCCCTCGAACCTCTCAAGGTGTTCATTAGGGCTCAGCCCCCTGCATGGGCAGGGTTTGCCCGTGTCGCGAAGCGACTTAAATAGCTCTTGGTCGCAGGTGCATACATACGCCCCGCCCCTCCTCAAGAGCTCTTTGCAAACATCATAATACACTTCCAGCCTAGCGGACTGATACACGACCTCGTCGGGCTTTATCCCCAACCACTCCATGTCCTCTATTATCCAATCGTAAGCTTCTGGTAGCGGCCTCTTCGTTTTTGGGTCCGTGTCGTCAAACCTGAGTATGAACTTTCCTTTGTACATCTTGGCGTACTCGTAAGATAATATGAGGGGCCTCAGGCTGCCCAAGTGAAGCGGGGCATCGGGGTTGGGGGCGAACCTTGTTATTATCACCTCGTACTTGTCAGCGTTGGGCAGGGGAGGTAGGGCCTTCTCCTCTACCTCCCTCTTCTTCGCTACAGCCTCAGGATACTTCTCCTCTACCTCCCTCCTAATGGCCTCCACGTCCATCTTGTTTACTTCGTTTATTACGTCTTCGACCAATTTGGCGAGAGCCTTAGCTTGGCTCCTGAGGTCAGGCCTTGCGGCGATGACCTTGCCCAGTACGGGCCCTGCTACTGCCTTTCCGCCATGCTCGTAGGCGTTTATTAGCGCGTGCTTCCTTATGAGCTGAATCACGTCGTCTGAGAAGCTCATATGGCCCTCCTTTTCCTCAAGTACTCGTTAACGTCTATGCCCCTCATTTGAAGCCACTCTTTAACTCTTCCGGTTATGACGACCTCGGCCCTTCTCAGGTCTCTCAAGTTTTGAGAGGCCGTCAAGAACATGGCCCCCCTCAGCTGCTCTATCAAGATATTTAGGTATGCCTTCAAGACGTCTATGCCACGGCTCACGGCCCTCAGAACCGGCAGGGCTATTCCAACGAGATCGGCCCCCAACGCTATGGCCTTGGCGCAATCGACCCCGCTCCTCACCCCTCCAGACGCAATCACAGGGACGTTGACCCCGCTCCTCACTTCTATCAGGCTTACGACAGTAGGTATGCCCCACTCACTGAAGGCCTCAGCTACATCAGCCTTGAAACTGTCCCCACGCCTTCTAGCTCTCAGCGCCTCGACCTTGCACCAGCTCGTCCCTCCAGCCCCGGCTACGTCTATAGCCTTCACCAACCCCTCTTCGACGAGCCTCAGGGCGTCCTCGCGCGAAATGCCGCACCCGGTCTCCTTGACTATTACGGGGATGTCTATGGCTTCTGAGACCTTTCTGATGGCTCGTAGCACACCTTTGAACTTGAGGTCCCCTTTCATCTGAGAAAACTCGTGTGCTGGGTTTAAGTGGATGTTGAGTGCGTTCGCTTCGATCATCTCAATTGCCTTGCGAACGTCGCTTATGTCGAAGTGGCTCACGAGTTGGGCCGCGCCTATGTTAGCGATTATGTAAGCTGTCGGTGCCTTCTTGCGCACGACGGCGAACGTGTCTACGAGGCTCTCGTCGAGTAGTGCGACCCTCTGGCTACCCACGGCCATGGCTAGACCCATCTCTTCGGCCACTTGAGCTAAGGCACTGTTTATCTCTTCGGCCTTGGGGTGCCCTCCGGTCATGGCTGAGATCAGGAGTGGCGCCCTCAGCTTGAAGCCTAAGAAGTTGGTTTCTAGCTCAATCTCGTCGACGTCTATTTCGGGTAGGCATCTGTGGACGAGCCACACGTCCTCAAAACCAGTTGTGTTACAATGCATCTCGACGTCCTCTCTCAAGCACACCTCTATGTGCTCGAACTTTCGATTGCTTATGTCGCTCAAAATGGATCTACGCCTCCCTTATTATGGTTCCTTTAAAGTTTAGCCCGTCTAAAGCCTTAAGCAAGTTTTTTCTGCGCCAACTTATGAAGCAAACGACCCTTACTCCACTGCGAAAAGCGCTAAACGCCTCTCTTATCTTCCTGACGAGCCCTCCTGTAGCATCAGAGTCAGAGGTCGTGACCTCTACTCTCTTTAAAACGCCCTCGTTCAAGAACTTTATGAGCTTGGCATTAGGCCTCTTCTTAGGGTCCTCAAGATATATGCCGTCGACGTCTAGCACATAAATGAGCTTATCGGCTCTAAGCCTCGAAGCTAAGAATGAGGCTATAGTGTCACCGGATAAAATCGACACACCCCGCTCGCCCATATCTAAGACGACGTCTCCGTATAGGAGGGGGACGAACCCCTTCTCTAACGCCACTTCTACGCCCTTGATGAAATGCTCTCTGACGTCGCCTTCCTCTAAGACGAAGGACGACGAAGGCTCGATGGTGTACGGCTTCCCTCCTAGCCTCACGAATTCCTTGACCACTTCTTCATTAAGCTTCCTCATGGCCAACCTCGTGAGTGCGACGCCCGTATAACTTTCATCGCCCCTTAGGCCTGTGTTTAACTTGTACCTCGTAGCCACTACATGTCCAAAAGACCCTCCGCCGTGGACCACGACGACTTTGCCGCCCTTTTCGACATGGCTGAGGACTTGGGAACACATGCTCCTTAGGGCCCTCCTCCTCACGGTGAACGGCCTGTCCTTCACGGTGATGGCGCTACCCCCAAATTTAACAACAGCCAAGGTCATATCTGTTCAGTCCTCCAACAAGATGGCTCGAAAGTTCATAGAACTAACGGTTCTTAAGCATGCGTCTAGCGCATCGCGGTCCTCGCTGAAGAAAACGAAGCCTCTGAAGTCCTCGTCGACTTTACACGCTACTCCCTTCATGCCAGAGAGCTTCTCGTGAGCCTTGAGGGTCGAGAGCGGGAGCTCCGACAACGCGATACAAAGCCTGCTGTACTTGACGAGCATTTTGCGGAATAGCTCGAAGTCCTCGTCAATGATCGAACGCGCCACAGCGATTACCGCCCTGCCCAAGGCGTGGAGAGCTATGTTAAATGTCTCTTCAAGCCCCTCTCTTTCAACCATCCTAAATCTCAACGGCACCTTGACGCCTAGGCCCATTTTCCAAGGAAAATCTCTTCGGAGCTCCGCCAAGCCCTCGCCCTCCCTGTATGCCACGAGCCCCTCGCCCCTCGCCCCCTCTAAGACGGCCCTCACTCTCGTGTTAGAGGTTGCTAACCTCCTTGAAACCTCGTAAATCGAAAAGCCCCTTGGGCTCACCTCCCTAAGTAGCGTCGAGAGGGTCGCGATTAAAGAGTCCATCGGTGGCAAATCTTCAGTGCCTTGAATGAAGACGTCAATCTTCGATGAGCTCAGATGAGTCGAAAGGGCCTTCAAGAGCCTCTTCTCAAGGTACTTGGCGAGGGGGCTTGGCCACTCGACCTTTAGTGATCCGGTGCCCGGGCAGATCGATGCCGAGAGCCCCTTGTCCTTTGCAACGTAAAGTAGCATAGGATAATTATACTGGACGAGGGACTGGCCGATTATGCTTATTGGGACCCTCACGAATAAGTCCTTGGACATCGAGGTCACTTTTCGACCTTCACGGAGCCGTATCCAACTACAGAAGACTTGTCACCGGTGACGTCGCCTGACGTCGCGTATTTCAACGTCGTTGCCTTTTTGGCTCCCAACTTCTTTACGGCATAAAGCATGGAGGCCACGGGGCCCGGGCCGCACATCGACACCGGCAGAGAGTCGACGAGCTTTAGCATCAAGTCTGGGTCCATGGCCTCTATGGCCTTCAGCACCTTAATGTCCTTCTCATAAGCCCTCCCGTAGGGCTCGTAGTGGGTAAAGTCCGTCGAGGCTATTATCACGGCATTTTCGTTCTCGAGGGCCTTGGCTATGGCGTTGCCGACGTCCATGCACACATCCCTCAGCTGGAGCATCATGCATATGGGGACGAAGCTGAAGCGGGTGCCGTAGATGTATTGCAAGAGCGGTAGCTGAACCTCTATCGAGTGCTCGTGTAGGTGGGCCAGCTCGTCGACCGCTATCACCTCGCTGTTCTCGACTATCTTCCTCGCAACCTCGCTGTTGACCTCGACATTTCCGAGAGGCGTCCTCCAATAACCGCCGTCGACTATTGAGACTCCGGACCCTAGGCCCGTGTGGTTCGGGCCCAGTATTACCACGACGTCCGGAGCACCGTCTTTTGCGAGCTCGGCGTAAGAGTGTGCGGCTATCGGTCCTGAATACACGTAGCCCGCGTGAGGACACACTAAGCCCACAATGCTCCTCTTGCCCTGTTCGTTGACAGAGGGAATGGAGCCGGGGCCTAGCTTGTGCTTGAAGCACCACTCTATTCTCTTCTTGAGCGTCTCGCTGTCGCCCTCGTAGAACAAGCCCGCTACAGCTGGGTACCTGATCCTCCTCAAATTTCAACACCTGAAGAAAATTAGCCTAAATAAGGCTCTTTAACTTTCCTCCGAAGAAGAGGTTTCTTCGATGGGCAGTCTAGTCTCGAACTCTGCGACGGGCACTGGTAGATCGCCATCAGGTGGTATTACCCCTCTTTCTCTCAACGTTTGGCGCGTCAGGAGCCAGTAGACAAGCGCCAAGGACTTCCTACCTTTGTTGTTGACTGGTATTATGAGGTCAACGAAGGCGGCGTCGTTGTCCGTGTCGCAGAGTGCTATTATTGGCACGCCTATCTTCGCGGCCTCGTTTATTGCCTGCTCGTCCGCTCTTGTATCAGTGGCTATGAGGAGCTCGGGCTCCATGTAAAAGGGGAGCTTAGGGTTTGTGAAAGTACCTGGAATGAACCGTCCCGGAATTGCAACAGCGCCCGTCAACTCAGCGAATTTCTCAATGCATTTGAAGCCGTACTGCCTCGACGAAGTAGCCACGACCTTAGGGGGATCATGCCTGGCTATCATCTTCGCAGCTATCCTTATCCTCTCATCGGTCTTCGCAAGGTCTATGACGCAGAGCCCGTCAGGTCTTATCTTGTAAATAAACGGTCTAAGCGCTGTCGTCTTTATGTGAGTGCCTAAGTGAACCCCTGCCTTCAAGTACTCTTCTCTCGGTATTAAGAGCTCTTTTTGTTGGAGGGCCACGCCACCACCTCAGCGGGTCAGTTGTGGAGGAAGCTCAGCCATGCATTTAACGTTTTCTAACATCTCCTCAATCCTGATGAGCTCGTTGTGCTTAACTATCCTCTCTCCGCCCAAAACCCCAGCCTTTATGACCGGACACCTAAACCCAACGGCTAAGTGGCTTATGAATGCGTCTTCCGTCTCCCCTGACCTGTGTGACATCACTGGCATCAACCCGCCAGCCCTCGCGACCCTCAAGGCTTTGTAGGCATCTGTGAGAGTCCCAACTTGGTTCGGCTTTATTATGATGGCGTTCGCGGCTTTAAGCTCAAGCCCTCGTCTGATCCTAACCACGTTGGTGGTGAAGAGATCGTCACCGCATATAAGGGCCCTATGACCTATAGCCTTCATCAAGAGGCCAAAGCCGTCGAAGTCTTCTTCGTGAAGCGGGTCCTCAATGTACCTCAAATCGTACTTCTCGGTCACCTCGATGACGTAGTTTATCTGCTCCTCTCGGGTGCGCCTTCTTCCCTCTCTTCTGAGGAAGTAAGCCCTCTCTTCGGGAATCCACATGCTCGAAGAGGCAAAGTCAACCCCCAACACTACCTTGCGCCCGAGCTCGTCGCTCACGCTGTGGCATGCCTCGCTTAGGGCTTGAAAAGCCTCCTCGTCTGAAATGTTCGCAACCCATGCACCTTCATCGCCTCTTCCTCCGGCAAATGATTTGTCGAGCTTGCCGATTACCTTGCTGGCCTCTCTGTGGACTTTAAAGCAGAGCTCTATGGCCTCGCCATAACTTCTAGCTTCTACTGGAATTACGAGGAACTCCTGAATGTTCGGGGCTCTTTCTCCAGCGTGCCTACCCCCGCCTATGACGTTGCCCAAGGGAAACGGCATTTCCGTCGCAAATGCTCCTCCTAGGTACTGGAAGAGCGGTAGCCCGAGAGACGAGGCCGCTGCCTTCGCCACTGCTATGGACACTGCTAACGCAGCGGCCCCTCCTAATCTTGAAAAGTTCTCAGTCCCATCGACCTCGTGCAATAAGTCGTCGACACCAATTTGGTCGGTAGAGTCCATGCCTATGAGCTTTTCCGCCACGACCTCGTTCACAAGTTTTACAGCCTCGTCAACCCCTCCTCTAGGAAACGGCACGACTTCGTGGATGCCAGTGCTCGCACCAGCTGGGGCGGAGGCCTTGCCGAAGCCGTCGATAGTCACGACCTCGACCTCTATCGTCGACCTCCCACGACTGTCGTAAATCTTCCTAGCGTAGACGTCTTCGATAATCGTCTCAGCCAACGAGCATCCCCTCGCGTCAAGTCGATATCCTCTTGAACATGAGGAGCTCATCTATTAAGTCTACGTGGCTTAACAACATGCGCCTACAACAATACCTCTTGACGCTTAATTCGTCGAGGACCTTCTTGGGATCCTCGCCCTCATCGATCCGCCTCTTGAACTCTTCATAGAGGTGACCTATTGGCTTGCCGCACGTGAAGCATCTTACAGGTATTATGACCATGAGCGCCCACTTCGCGCTACCTATAGCTCTTCTGCCTCTTAGCCCTTGCTGATCTGCCGCGAGGTTTCTTTGGTTCCGCCTCTCGGGAGTCTCCCACCAACATGTGCCTGTCGTATTGAAGGAGTATTTGCTTGACCTCGGGCTTGTCTTTGAAAAACTCGACGAGCCCCCTAGCTATCGCTATCCTTGATGCGACGGCTTGACCCATGAACCCCCCGCCTTTGACGCTTACGTCTACGTCGACGAGGTTCTTCAAGTCCCCTACGAGTAATAGGGGCTCCATGATCTTCCAGCGCGCTATTTCAGGCTCTATAATCTCAAGGGGCTTGCCGTTGATGAAGACCCTCCCCTTCCCAGGCTTTATAACAGCTCTTGCTATTGCTGTCTTCCTCTTACCGCTAGTCAAGACTATCCTCTGGGCAGCGCTCATGAGCTCCACCCGACCTCCTTGGCGAGCTCGCCTATCGTTATATATCTCCTAGCGAGCCGAGAGGCGTCGGCCTCGGGGAACTTTATCTTAGGCCTATTGGAGTAGTCTTCGGGAACGCCGATATAAACTCTCAAGTTCTTATATGCCATTCTGCCTTTCCATTGCTTGTAGGGCAACATGCCCCTTATGGCCCGCTTAACTATCATGTCTGGCCTTCTGTACTTTTTAGGACCCTTCTCAGGCATCTTCCACGTCTTCTTAGAGAGCACGTACTCCTTGTACTCTTCGATTATTGATTGCTTGTTTCCCGATATGACTGCTTTTTCTGCATTCACGACTACAACTCTCTGCCCTGTCAGGAGCATCTTGGCGACTAAGCTCGCCATCCTCCCTAGAATTTGCCCCTCAGCATCTATTATGACTTCTTGATCCATGATCATCACCCTATGATCTTAATATCAGAGCCGGTAGGCCTCTCGAGTATTAGTTGCTCTATGGTCAAAGCCCTTCCGCCCGATTTCTTGATCTTCTCCTCAGCGCTCTTAGAGAACCAAAGAGCAGCCACTACGACTGGGTGGTCAATGGACCCGGCACCAAGGACTTTGCCCGGCACGACCACCACATCATTGGCTTGAGTGTACCTGTTGATCTTGCTGACGTTCACGGCAATCCTCTTCCTCTTTGGCCTATTGACCCTCTCCATGAGGTCTCTCCACAGCCTAACGTGGTGTTCCCTATAGGCTCTCCTCAGCGCTATTACGACCCTCTTAATCATTGGGTTAGTAGCCCTTATTTCCTTCATAATGCTTCCTCCAAGGCATTTATGAAGCGCTTGGCCTTGTCAATGAGCACGTCGGCCGACTTAATCATTACGTCTTCGGGGGGCATAGCCCCGGTAGACTCCAAGTAAAATATGAAGGATCCATCGACTTTACCAACATTGATGGCGTCTTTAGGACAGGCCTCCACGCAATCACCGCACAACGTGCACTTTAAGACGTCAGCTACCTTGACCTTACCCTCATCTAACTTTAACACGGACCTCGCGCAGACCTCGACGCATTTTCCGCAACCATCGCATAAGTCTTCCACGACCTCCACTTTAGGGTAGTATTTGTACGCGCACGCAGAGACTGGTTGCCACTTCGCATGGTCTTTGCCCATCCCAAGTTGGGCGTATGCCTCTAGCACCAGCGCTTGACCTGCTTCAAGCTTGACTATCGGTATGTCGCCGTAGGCGGGCCTCACGTTGGGGTCGTCGGAAAGCAGGTCTTTGGCGTACACTACCATCGGGTACTCGGCCTTGACATCTAAGTAGAGCCTCACCTGGCACTTCGGGCATCCAGAGCCTTGGCACTCGCAGTCTTTGGGCATCACGTAGCCGTTCTTGGGAGTCGTCAAGGGTATTAAGCCGAGTCTGTGAGCTATGATCTCGTCGAATAGCACTGAGGAGTTCGTCAGGATGACCACGTCCTCAATAGCCATCGTCGGGACTTCGGCTATAGCCGCTCTCCTTAGGGAGTTCACGAAAGCCGTGCTGACGCCCCTAATCACGAAGCGCAACTCGTTGCCCTGCCTCTTTAGAAGCTCTACCTCCATGGCGGGCAAGCCCTCCTACACTCTCCTACCGCGCCTGCCGCCGGGCTTCCTTATGTGGTCGTGCGGTATCGGGGTCACGTCCTCTATGCTCCCTATGATCACGCCAGCCCTAGCTAAGGCCCTTATAGCTGCCTGAGCCCCCGGGCCTGGGATCTTGGGGCCGCTACCGCCGGGCGCCCTGACCCTGATGTGTATTGCGTTTATGCCCCTCTCCATGGCCATCTTAGCCGCTTTCGTGGCCGCGAGCATAGCGGCATAGGGCGAGGGCTTTTCCCTATCGGCCTTAACGACCACTCCGCCCGAGGCCCTCGCTACGGTCTCGGCGCCTGTTATGTCCGTTATCAGTATTATCGTGTTATTGAAGCTAGCGTAAATCCATGCAATGCCCCAGTTGAGGGTTTTCGATGGGCTTTGAGCAGGGGGAGCGGAGGACATCAGCTTTCACCTCCACCGCTTTCGAGGGGGACGGGCTGGCCGACTAAATTTATGAGCCTCTCCTCGTCTATCGTCACCAGCCTATTGGGGGTCCTCACCCTCATCCCACCTATGGCCACATGGCCGTGGACTATTAGCTGGCGGGCATGGTGCATACTCTTGGCCAAGCCCTTCCTATAGACTATGGTCTGAAGCCTTCTCTCTAAGACGTCTTCAACCCTCAGCGAGAGTACGTCGTCGAGCGTGGCGTTCGCTGGTAAGAGGCCGAGCCTATATAGTCTGCTCAAGAGCTCTTGGACTCGTCTCTCATCCCTTTGGGCCAAAAGCCTCCTAGCGTGATGCCTAAACTTCCTCAAAATGGTCATAGCCTTCCAAAGCTCGCGCTTGTTCCTGAGGCCGTAAATCCCGAGGAGCTCCATCTCCCTCCTGAGCACGTCCCTCCTCCAGGGATGTCGTGGACCTTTCCAAGTCTTCTTAGGCTTCTTTGGATCCCCCATAAGGTCACCTTCGCTTACCCTTTCGGCTTCTTCTTAACCCCAACGGTCATGCCGACCCTACCTGTGGTTCTAGTGCGCTGCCCCCTGACCTTCAAGCCGAGGGCGTGCCTTATGCCGCGCCAGCACTTAATCCTCTTTAACCTCTCCACGTCCTCCCTGACGGTGAGTACTAAGTCCGAACCTATCAAGAGCTTGTACTCTCCAGTCTTGTAGTCCTTCTGCCTATTGAGGGCCCAGCGAGGGATGCCGTATCTCATAGGATTGGCTACGACGTCTTCTATCTTCTTAACCATGACGTCTGACAAGTAGCCGATCCTCATGGTCCTGTCTAAGTTGAGTACATTAACT
>Ga0105154_1000058_pt1 | contig 47651 bp, 56 predicted proteins | sample SSWtaG_FD_89672 | JGI IMG/M metagenome (GOLD analysis project Ga0105154, IMG submission 89672) | Hot spring microbial communities from Sandy's Spring West, USA to study Microbial Dark Matter (Phase II) - SSWsed_matched | ecosystem: Environmental > Aquatic > Thermal springs > Hot (42-90C) >... | reverse complement strand
TCACAGGCCGACGGAGCTTAGCGGTGGGCAGCAACAGAGGGTTGCGATCGCGAGAGCCCTAGCTAACGACCCAGCCATCATACTAGCCGACGAGCCCACCGGAAACCTCGACCTACAAACTGGCTTGAGGATCGTACAGCTCCTCAAGGAGCTTAACGTGGAGAGGGGAGTCACCGTGATCTCCGCGACTCACGACCTCAAGATGATCGACGTTAGCGATAGGATCGTCTGGATTAGAGACGGTGCGATAGAGCGAGTGGAGGAGAGAGCGGCCATAGAGCTCGGAGCTGAAGAGCTAGAGCTGTAAGAGTCGATGCTCGAGCATTTTAATTTATTGGCTTCGACTTACAGGAGGAGAGAAAACGATCTGATAAGCGAGCTTTGGTACTTTCTTAGGGAGCTCGGCGACAAGAGTGTAAAAGCAAGCCATACAGGCTTACCCGGGCTTGTCGTACTGCTTTCCGAGCTAGATCCTTTCTTTGTTGTCGAGAAACTGGCAGAAAAAGCTGTCCAAGAACCGTGGTACTTTAGGTTCCTATTAAAGATAGAGCCCATAGAAGTGTGCGTGCCAACGGATCTGGCAGAGATCCAACGCGCTGCGCTCGATTTGGCAACGAGAAAGCTATCGACTCACGACACGTACCGGGTGGAAGTTAGGAAAAGATTAACCGAGCTCAGCAGGGAGGAATTGATCTCAGCTATAGCCCCCAATATACCGAATAAAGTGAGATTGGAAAACCCCGACAAGATTCTGCTGGTTGAAGTGGTAGGAAAGGTGACGGGAATCTCTGTTGTCGAGCCTCGGCACATAGTGTCTATTCAGAAGGTGCGTAGACAAGCACGCTCGAGCGAAGGGGGCGTTCAGGAAGAAAATGGTGCGTGAAAGGTATTAGCATTTCATAGCTTTTTCCACCGTTAAGCTAAGATTAGCGGTAAACGAACAGCATAGCCATTCGCGATAAGATACATTTCTCGATGGCTTCTGCCAAGCTTGAGGAGCGCGTTGCTCTAAGCTCGTACTCACTTATTCCCAGCTCTTTAAGCGCTAAGAGCGCCGCTTCTTCGCTGCGCTCCATAAACTTTACACTTGAATTTGCCTCTTTCCTCAAAAATTCGATGGCGTTTTCGCACCGCCGGGGGCTTTCGCCGACGATGACCGCGCGCAGCATGCGCTCCTTAAACGATGGTTGGAACAGTTGCAATGCTCTAAATATCTCGTTTGTGGTCGCCGCGAAAAGGAAGGTTTCTACGTGAAACGACTTAGCCATGTTTCGTTTTGTGCGGAAAGCCCTAGTTGCGTAGTCTGCCGCCGTTACTACGTGAACCGGTCCCACTGCCAGCTTGGGATTGAAGAAGACCGTTTGAACCCCCTCAATGCTATTCGCCATCCTAACGACTTCGGCCCAACCGCTCTCAGTCCTAAGCTCTACAGTGCAGGCTATAGCGTATCGTCGACCTCGATCCAGCCTATAGATGTTCATAGGTAGCTAGCTTAGCTAGCTCCGCCAGAGCCTCGGGTAAGTTCGCTTCTACACCTCGCTCCTTCATCTCGAGACCTACAGCCGTAACTAGCGCCACTATATCGCGCATTGGTATGCGCCCCATAACTCCTACTCTCACTATCCTATCTTTGAGCTTGCCTAATCCACCTGCGACTTCTATGTCGTACTTTTCGATTAGGGCCTTCCTGAACTCTGCCGCGTTCACACTCTGGGGCGTCGTGAAGGAAAGTACCGTTCGAGATCTGAACTCTTCCTCGACAAACGGCGTGAGACCGAGAGCTGCGAACGCCCTGTAGAGTGCCGCCGCACGCTCTACATGCATGGAGATCCACTTCTCAACTCCAAAGCGCAGGATCCTCTCCAGGGCGCTGTTGAACGCATAGAAAAGAGTCACTGCCGGCGTGAACGGAGTCTCGGACTTTGCCGAGTACTCCAAGTACCTGCGGAGATCGAAATAGACGCTTTTAACGTCTTTCGACATATTCTCTCGGGCTTCATCGTTGAGCACTACGAACGAGAGCCCTGGTGGAGCCGCCAAGCACTTCTGTGAAGCACCTGCAAGCGCATCAATACCCCACGCATCTATCCGCAGCTCATCCCCGCCTACGGCCGACACAGCATCTACAAGGATTAAAGCCCCGCGGGATTTGGCTTCTTTGACGAGCTCGCGCGCGTAGCTTAAGCGCACACCCGGCGAAGTATCGTTGTAGACGAACGCTACGACGTCGGGCTTGACGGAATCCATCTGCGAAACCACAGCTTCGAGCTTGGGCGCGGAGCCCAGCTCCGCTGCGACCTCCACAACCTCTGCGCCGTAAACTTTCAGAGTTTCGGCAAGCCTCGATCCGAATTCTCCGCTGTTCACGACTAGCGCTTTCCTACCGGGAGCAAAATTTGCCGCCAACGCTTCAACGGCGCCTGTACCGGAGGCCGTGAGTATCACAACCTCGTTCTTTGTAAGAAGAACTTCCTTTAGCTTCCTCTTCGTATCATCGAATATTTCGTGGAAAATCTTTCCCCTGTGATTAACTACTGGCTTAGAGCTCGCTAACAGGATTTCCTCCTCGACTTCTACCGGCCCCGGTATGAATAGTAGGTTCCTCTTCCCGCTCACAGAGTAGAGGAGATGGGTGCATATAAGTCCTTTCTTTGTTCGCCGACTTCATTTCTGATTTTAAACGCTTAAAAATCGTTCAGGATTTAAGTGCATGGTAGCTGTTGAGTTATGGGTAACATGAAGCGTTCGCCTATAATAACGTTGACTACAGACTTCGGCTACAAAGACCACTACGTCGCAGCCATGAAGGCTGTTATACTCTCTATATGCCCTCAAGCCTCGATCGTGGACATCACGCATGGTGTGCCCAAGTACGATCTGAGAGCTGGAGCTTACGTGCTAAAAGCAGCCCACAGGTTCTTCCCTCGCGGTACGGTTCACGTTGCGGTGGTAGATCCTGGCGTAGGCACAGAGAGGCGAGGTATTGCGGTGAAAACAACGAACCACGTCTTTATCGGTCCTGACAACGGTGTCCTGTCCCTTGCGGCTCTTGACGATGGTGTCGAGGAGGTAAGAGTAATAGAGAATAGGATGCTGACCTTGCCTAGCGTCTCGCACACGTTTCACGGCAGGGACATATTCGCCCCGGTCGCCGCGCACTTGGCGAGAGGGATTCCTTTCAGTGTCGTGGGACCGCTTGCGCGAGAAGGGATGTTCGTGCCCGAGTTCGTGGAACCGAAAGTAGAGGGGCGAACGCTTGAGTGCGAGGTAGTGTATATTGACGATTTCGGTAATGTAATCCTAAATGCTGAACGTAAACACCTTTCCCTATTGGGAGCCAATTACGGGGATCGATGCAAGGTGCAGATCAAAGGGTTCCAGATCGAAATGGCGTTCCTGCCCTCCTACGGTTACGTCAGCGAGGGGGAACCTCTATTACTCATAAACAGCGAAGGCCACCTGGAGCTTGCTGTGAACCGAGGCAATGCAGCCCGATTCTTTGGTCTGAAGAGTGGCGACAAGGTTAATGTAAGCTTCTAGCTGGATCTCCCTTTTCCAATCAAGTTTTATTATGCGGCTTATATCCGATGCCCTTAGCTGCAACTTCAATGAGCTTATCGGTTTTCCCGACTCTGAATTCGGCCCCCGAGATCAAGCCGCAAAGCCAAATAGCTGTTTCCGCGTGGCTGGTCAGCTCGCAAGTAGCTGCTCTCGAAACCCCCTCAGCGAGCGCCATGTAGATCACTAGGTTATCGAAGGCGTGTGGATCGACGGGCGACCTACATTTCAAAGAGGTCAGCAGCTTCTCCGCGGCTTCGCGACCTACAACCTCGGCTCTTTTACCTTTCTCGCCTAGCGCGTCGCCGCCGACAATCCCCCTTTCAAACTTTGCCCAGAGAACGATCCCGCTGCCGACTCCCAGCGCAGGGGTTTCCACATCGATCTTTATCTCTCCCAAATAATTGCCGTAGCCCTCTCTTCTTAGGATTTCAAGCGCTGACTGCGCCTGGCGCTCTGCAACGTGCTTCGGCAAGTTCGAAGCGTACGATATACCCTGAATTTCCTTGAGTTCACCTGCATTCACAAAGGTTGCTGGCTTCAGCGGGTACGAGGGTTCTACCCGCACCTCCACTGCGCCGCCTCCCTGCGGGTAATAGCCTCGCTTCAACAGTTTTAAAACCGCTTTTAAGCCGAGTTCGCGTAAAAGGGGTAGCAAAACGTAACGGAAGTAGTCTATGGGTGGTGCCCATTTAACGTCGGTGCCACCCTTCACGACCAGCTTAACTCCGCTGCTTGCGGCTGCTAAAACCGGTAACGAGGCTTGGAGTAGTAGCGAGATGCTCCCTGCAGTACCTATGTCGATCTCGAACGAGCCCCCCTTCGGCGTATCGCTGGGCTCCACGTAGAGCTCAGTAGAGCCGACAGAGAGCCCTTTCACCCGCGCTCCCGCGATGTCGGCTATCGTCTTCACGGCGGCTAAGTGCTGCGGTCGAAGACCTGGGTTATCGCGCTTGGCTCTAATGTTGTAAATCCTTAAGCGCTTACCTAGAAGAGTTGCTAAAGCCACGCTATACCTCAGCAGCTGACCACCTCCCTCCCCATATGATCCATCGACCTCGACAAACTCCTTCTCGTGCACGCGTCCTCCCCTCTTCAGGGCTTTACAAGCCGCTAATGCCGCCTACTTGAGCATATCTGCCGCTGCGTGAACCCGTTGAGCGGCTGTAACAGCTGTGAGCACTATTAACGCATACGCCAACGCTCTCGACGCGTAAGGGTTCGCAGACTGTAAGACTATGACCGCCGCTTTTGCGAGAACCCTTTCGCCGCGTTCCATCAGCCCGATACCGCTGAAGCTGGCTCCTAAGCTTTCCGCTCTCGCCCTTGTGTAGCTCACAAGGTACTCGGACGCCAGCATAGCGTACGCCAAGTGGGGTTCGAGGATCCCGCAGAGGTAAAGCGCGTACGTGTGCAACGCATCGCTAATTCTATCTACAGTAGAGTCGAAGAATGCTCCAAACTTGGTAATCCTTCCTCTCTTCCTAGCTACGTAGCCGTCTAGAGAGTCGAGTAGCGCTGAAAGGAGTAGGACGAAAGCCGTGAAAAGGAGCGGAAAGCCTAGATACGAAGCCAGCAACGTTGCAGCTGAGAAAACAAGCGAAAGCAACGTAATGGCGTTTGGGCTTAAGAGGATCCTATCACCGACGAGCTTGTCCAGCACCCTCTCTAACAGGGATTTCACGCGGTTAAGCACGGCTGTCTCCCCTTCTTGCCTGGAGAAGCACGATGGCTTGGGCGAGATCCCCTCCGGTTTCTTCCAGAGCTTTCCTAGCCTCCTCCATGCTAACACCCGCTTGTTCTGCAACCAGTTTCACGTCATCTTCAGTCACTTCGACCTTCTCCTCTAAGCTCTCCCGGACCGTTTCGACTTCTTCCCCGGAAACCTGGTAGACTTTCTCACCTTGAGCCTCGATAACAATCACGCGTGGCTCTTTGATTGCTATCTGCCTATCGGGGAGCACGAAAATCACTTCCTCACACTCGAGCTCCTTTACCTTCACGCCCATCCTACGCATCATGCGTTCGAAATCTCTTGGCGAGATGCGCCGCAACGCGGTTCACCTCCTCTTCAATAATCTCCTTAAAATTAATGATTCTGTCCGCAGCCATAGCTGAGCATACGAAACCTCCAACGTCGAAAACCGCTCTGACCCTATCGACAAGTAGCGAGTCGCTGGTCGCCACCACGTAGTCACCGCTTAGCGTCGCAAGGCTTGTGTCAGCTTTGCTGCTCACTAGCACACCGCCGCTACCAAGAGCGCGCGCTACTAAAACCCTCGCCATCCTGGCGAACTCTCCGCTTTTGCTTACCTGCGCATCGAAAACGATTATTGTCTCTTTCACGTTAAACCTCGAGAGAATGGAGAGTAGTACGTTAAGTGCCACCGCAAGAAGCTGATTCACAGCAACCCTTCTAACGGACGCAGAAAGATCTCTTACGAAGCCGTCCATCGCTAGCAGGAGACTATCGCCGATGAGAGCCGATTGTATCGTCGAGAGCACGTTGAACCCGTCGATTGCTAGTTTCTCTGGCGGTCTCGCAAGCATTTTAGATACCCGATCTGCAGAGGTTTTCGAATCAAAGACGCACCTATACAGAGCTGCTCTTTCGAGTTTACTTAACCCCCACCTTGATGTCACAACGTCCAGAGAGACTTTCCTACCGTAGCCGCGCTCGAGCAGGTAGAAGAAATCGACTGCCGCGCTTACTAGCTTAGGCGTGACTTCAAGCTTGAGAGGCGAAGATGCGGACAACGACATCGCGCAGAGCTTCTGGGAAAGTTTGGGGAATCTCGATTTTTCCCGAAACTAGATCGGGCACGCCTCCCCCCCTGCCTCTAACGCGCATTAAGACCTCATGATTCAGAGCTCTTGCGTCCACTCCTTCTTTTACAAGGTCGGTACTCACCTTTATGGCATAATTACCCTCTTTATTCACTAATCCGATGATCGCTCTCGACAAGCGCCTAGCAACTCGAAGCGCCAGTTCCCTCACGTCCTCAACCTCAACAACACTAACGACTAAGTTAACACCAGAAACCTCTTCAGCTTTATTGGCCAACTCACCTGCCAACTCATCCATAAACAATTCTTTCACTCTGTTTAACTCCTTTGCAATTTCGTCCCGCTCTTTTACGAGCTCGCGCACGGATTTAGCTGCCTCGCTGGCATCAACCCCGAGCTCGCGCGCAATCTCGTTCAGTGCGTTCTCCAGCTGCCAGATGTACTTCAACGCTGAGTCTCCAACCTTGAACACTAAGCGTGAAACACCATCTTGTATCCTCTCCACTTTAACGATCTTTATCAAGCCGACTTCGCCAGTTCGCGAGCAGTGTATACCACCACACGCCTCGACATCCCACCCTTCGATCTCAACAATCCGCAACCTCGGCTCCGGGACAGCACCACCCTGGTAGAGAACAAAGCCGTACTTCATCTCCGCCACTGTCCTATCGGCGAAGAATACATTGACAGGTCTGTTCTCCATGACAACCCGGTTAGCTAGCTCCTCTATCGCCTGAAGTTCCTCCTGAGTTATCTTCTTGTGGTGAGTGATGTCAAGCCTGCTTTGCTCGACAGCCTTCTGCGCCCCAGCTTGCCACACGTGCCTACCCAGAACCCTTCTTGCCGCACCGAGAATTATGTGCGTTGCAGTGTGGTTGCGCATGAGCGCAAACCTCCTTTCAGCGTTAATCCGACCTCTGACAAGTATCCCTTCGGGAGGTACCGTGCCTTCGCACGCGTGTACGACTACGCCTCCCACGTTAAGGGCGCGGGTGACACGGCACGAGCCCTTATCCCACTCCAGAACCCCTTCATCGTGCGGTTGACCACCCCCTTCAGGGTAGAACGCCGTCTGGTCTAGTATCACCAGGTTACCCGACACGTGCAAAACTCTAGCCTCGAACTCCAACAAGCGAGGGTTCTCGTAGTACAATTTTCTAGTTTGCGGCACTCCTTCCGCAAGCTTAGTTAACCCTTCGTCTATCGGTACCGGTTTCTTTAGGCTCGTCTCGTGCTTGGAAGCTAGCATCGAGTAGAAGTTGAGCGGCACTTCAACCGGCAATCCCAGCTTTGAAGCTTCCTCCGCGACGATTTCTGGAGGTAAACCATGTGACTCGTAGAGCGTTAACAGGTCGTTGAGCGGAATCGAGCTCAATCCTTTAGCCTTTAGCTCCTTCACGACGCGCTCCACAACCTTCCTGCCATGGGTCAATGTCTCCCTGTACCTTGATTCCTCGTAGTCCACCATGTCTAGAATTTCGTCCTCTACGTCCCTATATTCTGGGAAGTCTTCTTTCCATAGTTTTATTTGCAGCGCGACAACGTCCGCCAGTGGAATCTCTAACCCGAGTTTCCACAGGTGCCTGAGCGCCCGCCTTATCAATAATCTAGCCAGGTAGCCAGCACCCACGTTAGAAGGAACGACCCCATCCCCTAACATCCACATAATCGTTCTAGTGTGGTCAACAAGCGCGTAAAGGGAATGGTAAGGCGCAATTAACTCCCACAGCTGAACAGGGTCCATGCCCAGTGAACTAGCTACATCCTTGAATTTCGAGAAAGCACTCTCAGGCTCCTTAAAATCGAGCTTTCCCGATTTACGGGCCAGTTTCTCAGAGATAAAGGGATCGAGTGGAGACAATCCAGCCTTCAGGCGAAGCTCCTCAATGGTATCTCGAAAAACTGCATCGTATACCGTAGGAGTACCTTTAAGGAACCATAGTAACCTTTCCAAACCGTAGCCGGTATCTACGATACGATTAGACATTTCAACCACATCACCATCAGCAACCTTGTAGTGCATGAATACCAGCGTTGCCAGCTCTAACCCCCTAGCGAGAACCTCGTAGTCCTCGCCTGCGTTTCCACCACCGCTCCACCAATCAAATTTGAACGTTATCTCCTCCGGAGGCACTCTGAATACCTCTGTGAGCACCCTGAACGCGTACTCGACAGTCTCGTTTGCCCAATAGATTTCCTTACCCTTTACGTTGAAAGCATGATGGGCCATCATCTCAAAACCAGTCAGGTGCCTCCCGCTCCTGCCAACATTGTCTACATCCGTTAGCCGGATACTGGGTTGCGATATTGTTAAGGGGTTCGCTGGCGGTTCCACCAAACCTTCTGTAACCCAGGGCTGGAAATCGTAGATGGAAGCACCAACCAAGTACACGTCTTCCCTCCACCTAGCGACTACTGGATAGCGGCGCACCCTGGTGTGCCCCTCTCGCTCGAAGAATTTTAGAAATGCTTCCCGCACCTCTGCAGGTCTCTGGAACTCTGATTTGCTACGAGTACCAATAAACTCGTAGTCGACGCAAGGTTGGTCCCCGCATACTTCCCTGTCGGGGTTTAGAGTCCAAAACTCTTTACCGCATACTTTGCACTTCTTTAGAACGAAACCGCTCTCCTTAAAAAAGGGTAGTTTAAGGAATTCCTCTCGCTTCATCCATAACCCCCTGGGAGAGAGTTCGCTTAGATATTACGCTTTCGTTACCTAGATAGCCGGGTTGCGTTGCCTAATCGCGTTGAGCAATACAGTTGCCTCTGCATGCGCTCTTGCGATCGAGCGCTCAACCATGCCGGGTAGAGGCAGAACAACGGCTGTGGCCAAAGCGTCAGCTTCTAAGCGGGCGCGCGCGATCAGGAGCCCTATCACCTCTGGTATCGGTAAACACGCGTTGAGCGCCAGGTTTAGAGCCCTCCCGTGGGCATCGGCTATTGCTTTGGTGTACGTTTCCGGTTCGAGCTCGACCTCATCGAGTTTCACAGCTTTACCATCGACGAGTATCATCTTTATCGGAATAGTCACTTCTATAGGCTTTAAGCCTAACTTACCTAAGAGCTCGGCCAATTCAGGTGAAATTACCTCACCCTTCTTGGCCACAACCGTATCCGTGGTAACCCATATGGTACCTTCTTGCACCCTTATCGGTATCTTAAGCTTGTTGAAAAGGCTCATTGTTGGACCAGGTGTGATGCCTGTATTGCCCGCGGGAACCAGTATATCGCCAGTAGCCACATCTCCGGGCTTCGCCTGACGGGTCATTCTGTACTCTTTCTGCAGGAACAGGATGAGCGCGAACGGGTTTTCGTATGTAAATATAACGGCGTTCTGTCCCGTAAGCTGCTCGACGAAGCTGTTTGGAGCCCGCCCGGTAAGCTTCTCTAATGCTTTAGCGAAAACACTGTTCTTCACGACTCTCAACTCTGCACCGCGCAGCCTGAGTTTACGCCGCATCTCATGCAACGCTTGCGCCGGTATCCCGGTTACATCGCATAGGAGCAAGTAGCTGTACTTGGAGAGTAAACTCACGTACTCCTCAAGCTTCCTGACTTTATCGAGTGGATGCGGCTTCTCCCTCATGTAGCCGACGGATTTGCTTACCGCCATTTTACATCACCTTGACTGGAGGCCCCATAGTCAACTTCACGTACACCCTCTCTACGTTTTGCGGTTTAAATTTACTCAGAAGGAAGTTCATCACGGCCATCGCATTCTCGGCAACCTCCTTAGCGCTTTGGTCTTCGGTGCCTATCCTGCACATGATCAGCGGTTGATCCCTGAGCTTCACTCGCACTGACCTCTTAGCTCTTTCAATGAAAGTTTTTACATCGGCCGATGGAGGAACTGGTTGAGGCATCTTTCCCCGAGGACCTAAGTACCGGCCCATAAGCCTGCCGACGAGGGGCATAAGGTCGGCCTGAGCGAGGAATACGTCGAAGGACTTGACTGTCTTTTTAGCATCTTTCTTGCTGCCCGCTACCTTCTCGAGGTCTTCTCTTGTCATGATGAAATCAGCTCCAGCATCCCTAGCCTTTAGCGCCATATCGCCCTCGGCTATCACGGCTACTTTCGAAAGCTTGCGAGCTGGCGGGTGCGGTAAGGCGATGAGTTCTGAGAACCTATTCTCGGGTTGTTTCGTATCCACATCTCTAAGCTTGACGATGAGCTCATAACTCTGGACGAACCGACGTGGCTTGGCAAGCTTTCTAGCCTCTTCGATGGCCTTCTCCAAACTTTTTAAATCTAAACTCATGCTTTATCACCTGAATTTTCATATTTATTTAATATTTCATCATATATACCGCTCTCGATTTCTGCTAAAATCTCTTTTGGAGTTTTACCATCTATTTTCACACCCATGCTCTGGCAAGTACCAACAACACACTTCACAGCGGACTTTAGAGTTTTTGCTCCTATATCGTTTTTCTTCAGAGCAGCTATTTTCACTACAGCCTCGAAAGGTATACTGCCTATGTACTCACGCCCGCTCTGACCCGACCCTTTCTCCGCCTTTAACTCCCTAATCACAAGGGCGGCTGTTGTTGGCATTCCCACTTCGACGTCGAATGTTTTTCTATCAGTGTCTACAGTTACTTTCACGGGTACTCTCATTCCAGAGAAATCTTTTGTTAATTCGTTTATTTTCTTCACGACCTCTAGAACGTTTATGCCTAGCGGCCCTAGAGAGGGGCCTATAGGCGGCCCCGCAGACGCCTTTCCCCCTTCAACGAGGAACTGGAACGTTTTAACCTTCGATGACATTCAATCACCCCGCGACGCGCTGCCCGCCCGCTCTCCTCAATGTTTAAAAGCATTTTTGCATCTTATTTGCAAGTGCGAGGAGTCGATACTAAAGCTAAAGGCAACGGGCTAAAAGCTCTGGCATGGTTAGAGCGCCGAATGTGGTAATTCCTCTCAATCAACGTAGAGGGCTCTCTTCGTTGGTGTCTACTACTTAAGTGGGAGGAACATCGATGATCTCGTTGCCTTAAGACCCGGCTCTCCATGTTCAACCTTTTTGCACGAGGGAGCGAACTCGCCGAGGTAGTGCCCAATCATCTCGGGGCGTATCTCCACCGGCACATACTCTTTCCCGTTATATACATAGATAGTGAATCCAACCATTTCCGGCAATATTATCATATCTCTTAAATGAGTTTTTATTGTTTTTTTCTTACCTTTTTCTCCCATTTCATTTAATTTCCTTATTTTTTCTAGTAATTTTCTATGATTTTCCTTTAAGCCTCTTTTCAGAGTCCTTCTCTGCCTAGCAGGCAATACTTCCGCCAGCTTGTCTATGGGCATGGACTGAATCTCCTCTAAAGTATACCCTCTATACCTGAACTCCCTCCTATAGCTCATGCAATCCCTCGGGACCGTGCCCTAAGGTATTAAAAGGTTTAGCTTCTTCGAGTTCCCTACAATACAGCACTTTCTGGTTACAGCTAAGCACACAATTCAGATAAATACAGTTAAAAAACTGATCCTCAATCTTATAATACGAGAAAAGTTGATAAAAGTCTAGCGCATAGGTTTTCAAAAATTTTTAACGTTGTCCTCCGCCGCGCTTCCTTCCAGTTCGCCTAGGAGCTATATGGCCGACTTTCTGACCGGGCGGAGCCGTGCGCGATACTGGAACGAGCCCCTTCGGATGGTGTCCTCCGCCCGCAGGGTGCGCATAAGCACCCATAGCCTTACCTCTAACCGTGGGATACTTGAACGATTTGACTTTCGAAAGGTAGTACATTTTTCCTGCTTTCAGCATAGGTTTTTCCACTCGTCCGCCGCCAGCAACGATCCCTATCGTAACCCTCGCATGCGAACTAACTTCCTTCACCTTCTTCGATGGAAGCTGGATGAGTGTTTTATCATCCCGGTGTGCCAGTACCGTAGCGTAAGTTCCGCTTGACCGGGCTAGTTTGCCGCCATCTCCTGGCCTGATTTCGATGTTGCTCACCATAGTACCCTCAGGTACCTTGCCTACAGGAAGGATGCTGCCGACCCTTACGGGAGCGTTTGCACCGTAGTAAATACGCTGACCTACAGCGAGACCTTCCGGCGCTACCATCAGCATTTCTACACCATCTTCGAATTGCACACGTGCCAGAGGACATCCTCTACCGGGGTCGTGCAAAAGCTCCACAACAGTACCAGCTATGGTTTTATTATACACTTCATCGAACTTGAAGGGTCTATACCTAGCACTACCTTCGCGTTTCCATGAAGGGCTTCTGAAGACCGAGCCCCCCCGCCCCCTCCTCTGGACGAGCAACCTCTTTCCCATCCATACCACCTTTACAGAGCTCCCAATCTCGTCAGCACGTCGATTGCACTGAACCCCTCAGCTAGCCTAACATATGCTTTTTTCTCACCAGTGGGCGCAATGATCGTGTTCACCTTCTTTACCTTTACTCCATACAGCTTCTCCACAGCCGCCTTTATCTGTGGCTTAGTAGCTTTACGATCGACGATTAGTGTCAGCGTGTTGTTCTTCTCTGCCAGCATTAAGGCTTTCTCCGTTACGTACGGTCTCTCTATAACGCGAGCGGGTTCCATACCACCACCTCTTTGAACCTTGATTCTAGCTCCTTTAAAGCTGAAACAGTGTATAGAGTTAGCCTGCCGGAATGCCCGCCGGGCGCCAAGTGAACAACGTTCAAGTTGCGCGCTTCAGCTACATCGACGCCTGGCAAGTTCCGTGCCGCCCTAGAGATGCCGCGGTCTTCAGCCACGACTATGAGGAGGCTCTTGGGAACTTTGTAGCGGCGGCCACGCATCTTACCTTTACCAGCCCGTATTCTAATACCCTCACGGGCTCTTTCCACATCGTCCCAGAGCCCTAGCGCCTTCAGGATCTTTTTAACTTCGGCTGTGCGAGTAACACCTTGCAGGTCATCCACGACTACAGGCGGTATCTGTTTTGCCGAATCAACCCTGTGCCCTCTGGCTTTAACAAGGTCAAGCCTCACGGTAGCAGCGAGCGCCGAAATCGTTGCTAATCGCTTCTCTTTCTCGTTAATGAACTCCCTGATCTTCTTCTCCACTTTGGGTGGATGAGCCCTCCTCCCCCCAACCGCTTGAGGGACGCGCGCCGCTCTGCTACCACCCTTAATCCGCGGCACTCTAGCTACACCATGGCCTACGCCCCAGCTTTCGGCTGTTGTTCTCTTACCAGCTAAGGGGTCGGTGCCCTTCGGCTGCAAAAGCGATGTTTCAAGCGCCAAGACGGCCTTCCTTATAAGATCCGGCCTAAACGGTGCAGCGAAAATAATGGGCAGCTCCACTGTCCCCACAACATTACCCTCGAGATCGAATACGTTCACAACCGTTTCCATGGCCCTCACTCACCCCTCCCCTCAACACTCAAATAGACGATCTTAGGCTCTTCTCTTTTCTCTTTAGGTGGCCTGACAGCAAAGCGAATCCTGACGAGTCTCTTGGCAGGTCCGGGGATCGTACCTTCAAGCAATATAAAATCGCTTTTAACTAGACCGTAGTGCGGCCATCCTCCGAGCGGGTTTATCTCCTCTTTCCCGGTTTCGCCGATCTTAAGGATGCGTTTGTTGTATTCTAATCTCTGGTGGAAACCGACTTGACCGGCGAAGGGGGTTGAGAACATTATCGCAGGCGACTGCGGCCCTACTGTACCTATGCGCCTGCTACCCTTCCTGTGCTTATGCCATCTCGGAAGCTCTTTGACTCCGAACCTCTTAAGAACCCCTTCAAACCCTTTTCCCTTCGTAACGGCAGCCACATCCACGTACTGACCGACCGAGAAAACATCGCTTACTCGCACCTCTTTCCCCAGGATACTCAACGCGTAGTTCAAGGCTTCTTTTGCGGATCCTCCAATCTTGATCTCTAAGAGTTCAGGTTTCTTTTTGCCAATTCCGGCTCTTCTAGGTTGCGTGCAAACAAGAACTCTAACCTCTGCCACTCTATCTAAAACCTCTTCCAATTTCTTCTTTTGCTGCTCTTGAACGTCTTTCTTGGGTACCGTTACCATACGCTCAAGGTCCTTTGGAATATTGGAGGACCAAATCTCTGCTACGCTTTTAAGACCGTATGGTGTTTTCTCGTAAACCCTTACGGCCAGTACTAGTAAGGGTGGAGCCTCAATAACGGTAGCTACTTTAACCACTTCTTGACCATACAGCGGGCTGTTCGGATTATCCTCCACTTTAACCACATGCAATGTGCCGACCTTATACCCCGCGAAACCCAACAGTTGAACCTTCCCCACGTCCACCCATGTGCGCAGCCTTGCAACTATGCTGCGGGCTCTCTTCCTCGGATAGAAAGCCATCGAGCCTTTGCGGGGCTTATGGTCCTTGACCATTCAACTTCCCGCGCACGATAACGTCCACTTTTTAAATCTTTCACGCGCGCTGCCGCTATTCAGCTAGAATGTAGTCGAGCAACGCCAGAGCTATCGGCACTGCCTCTTCGGTCCTGATCGTGAAAGAACCCTGATGGGGTACAAGGTTCACTACATAATCGAACTCCCCGGTGACGTCTAGACCTTCCTCAGCAGCCAGTTCGAAGAGCCCTTTTTCCCTCTCCCCGAAGAACAACGCCACCTTACTTTTTTCTTTCGCTTTTAACGCGAGCTCTCCTGACACTTCCCTTAGGTGCGTTCCCAATCTCGAGGTGGCGATTTTCAGGTAGTCTCTGAAGATATTCAATGCTCCCCGCAGGTCCGGTGCCGTGCTAATGCTGTAACCCCAATAGTAGGGTACTTCGCTTCTGCTTACAATCCTAGGTTCGCCATCGAGAAAAACGATTACTCTTTCTCCGACCTTGCTTGCACCTTTAACTTTTATCGGCTCTCTCAACCCCACGTCCACTACCGAGTACCCGCCCGCAGAACCCAGCACGATGCCTTCCCTGTACTCGCATACAAAACCTCGACCTTTTACCGAGGGAGGGTGGTGTGGACTTTGAAGAGGCGGCACAACCCCAGCGTATCGCAGCAAGGGGTGTAGAGGTATGGTTCTACGCCTCAGGTACGGAGGTGTCTCGGCGTACCGGAGCACTTCCGCTACCAATGTATCGCCCTTGCCGAAAATTACAACTTCCTCCACTCTGAAAATGGCTAAGTACCTAGCTAACAAACCTAGGCGCAACGTCGCCAGCCTGCGATCTTCTCCAACGAAAATCGATGCGGGGATGACTACACACCGCTTTATAGTGGGGCGAGGCGGCGGCTTACGATGACGTTCGCTTTCCGATACCACACTCACGCTCTAGCTTTTGCTGCCCTTTTTAGTTTTACCTTTCTCTCTTTCAGCCTCGGAGCGCACCTTAGAACTCTGGGACTCCTCTTTACCCACATCAAAGAAGATGGATGTCCGTTGTCTCCCTCCCAAGGTCTTTCACCAATCCCTTCTGCGGCTTTAGGGTTTAAATCTTTGGCGCGACAAAACTGCATGAGAGAGAAATGCCCGAGATAAAAATATTAATTTGTTAGCTTTACTCAGCAAGAGTCCAGTAAGCCACTTTACCTCTTTTTATTTCCCTAATCTTACCCTCCCTTAAAAGGAGACGAAGCACGTAAAAGGCTTGAGAGTGGCTCAGTCCCAGCTCCTTGACGAGCGTCGATGTTGGCGCTTCACCATGTTCTTTTAAAAAGTTGATCACCTTTTCCTTTCTATCAACAACTTGCGCAGTAACCCTTCTAGGCATTTTTACCACGAGCCTTTTTGCTATACTATCTAATATTTGTTTCTCGATGGCGGTTACTCCTAGGCAAAATTGTTTGTGTTCCGCAAGCAGAGAAATTTGGCGAACACGATGTTACGTCCACCTTAGCGTAAACCGCGTGCGTGAGATAGTAAAAACGCTATTCTGCTCCGAGTAGTTTGCTCAGGGTCGGGTGCATCTCAAGTAGTTGCTCTCTAGCTAACAGCTGCTGGTATTGGGTCATTATGCTGACTGTAAGCAGTAAGCCTATACCAGAGCCTAAAGTGCCTGAGAGGTCGCTGACAACCGCTATTAATGCCACGAGGGCTCCGCTAATGACGGTCAACGGCCATATGTAGGGTCTCAGGATCGATTCCAGGATCTTAGTGGACGATCGGAAACCAGGTACCTGGAGCTGCGCTTTTGCAAACTGCTCGGCTTGACCGCTGGGATCCATACCCGTCGCGGCAACCCAGATCAGGGCGAACGCCACCGAAAGCCCTATGAACACGAGGGTGTAAACGAGCACCTGCAACGGATCGCGCATGATGGCCGCAACTCCTCGAGGCGGTGTTAGATAATAGATGAGCGAAGGTTTCAACGGTTCCATCGTGGTGGCATTGTACATGACGAACGCATTCAACCAGGGGTTCACGTTGTTGGGGTTGAAGCGGGACCATACCGCCCGTGCAACGATGAACAAGTTAGCGTAGAGCGCGGAGACGAGTATTACAGGCAGGTTCGAGACGTAGAGAAGCTTGAGCGGTATGCGGGCTCTCAATCCACCGTACCTCGACGCTGCTACTGGTATCTCAACACGCATGCTGTCAAGGTACGTGAGGAAGACCAGAAAGAAAATCATCGAAATCAGCCCAATAAGATCAGGATAACCCGTATGGCGCGCAACCACCTCCCGTAGCAGCGTGCTATTACCTGTTGCAGCGTAGGTGAATACCGCATGGAAAAGCGAGGGAACTACGCCTACGAAGAGCCCGTCGCCGACTGGTCCCACCGGAGAGAAGAGCTCCCAGAAGAGCTGCTGAGCTACACCAGCGGCTATGAAAAGGCTGACAGCGCTGCCCACGCCCCAGCCCTTCTCAAGCATATCGTCCATGAGAATCACTATCAGGCTCGCTACCATTAATTGCGCCAAGACGGCCGCCTGTGCGGCAGGCGACAGCGCTCCGTAAACTCCTCCCCAGATGTACGCAAGGGCTTCGAAGAGCGCGAAAAATACTGCTAAGAGCTTCTGTACTCCAGCGTAAATCCTCCGGCCTTCCCTCGTCGTTAGATCAAGTTCCACGATCCCACTCCCTACGAGCAGTTGCCACACGATACCAGCGGTCACCAATGGTCCGATTCCCAACTCCATTAGCGTACCCCTCCGCGAAGCCATGATCACCTGGATGAGCAGCATCGGCTGATACCCTTGTTCACTCCAGTGTATGCCGTAGAGCGGAACCTGGCTCAACGCCATGTAAAGGAGGAGTATTAGTGCTGTCCAGAACAGCCTCTCCCCCAACCTGAGTCTACGAGGGGGCCGCGGGACCTCTGGAACGAGCTTAAAAATCGCCTCAGCTACCGAGGCGGCGCTCAAGCTCCTCCACCTCCAACTTTAACGAAGGCCCCACCAGCCTCCTCCAGCTTGCGCACCGCGTTTTCTGTGGCTTCAAGCGCTACGACCACAAGTTTCTTCGTCACCCTGCCCTTTCCGCCCAGCTTATTGAAGCCAAGTGCGGTGATATCGACATGGATGGATTCACCCTCTTGCCTAGCCAAACCCGCCCTGAGAAGCTCATCTATCCTCTCTTCAAGTTCTCCAACATTAATGACCTTCCTTTGCGCGACAAGCGATGGATGGCGAGTGAAACCATGCTTGCCGTACCAATCGCGTGCGTAGACCATCACCCAAGTCCACTTATGCTTATGGTAGCCAACCCTACCTCTTCCACCCTTCCTCCCACTCCTTCTGTGTTGCGCCACCCTACCCCATCCGTGAGTCCTTGAACCCCGATAGTACCGCGACTTCTTCTCCCGTCGCACGCTCACGCGTAGCCTTCTCAGTCGAACGCGTTAAAAACTTAGCGTGTTGTACGGCGCGCTAGTGTGCTGTTGGAGCGCGCAAGCTAAATTTTTAAGCGGAAGTTTGGGTAGCTTTCCGCACTATGTCTGTGGCTGAGGAATGGTCCCCAAGGACGCTGGCCGGTAGGCTGGTGAAAGAAGGTAGGGTGACGAGCTTAGATCGGCTTTTCGAGCTAAACTTGCCGATTAGAGAAGTGGAAATCGTGGACGCTCTGCTTCCGAATTTAAAGCACGAAATAGTGTCCATAAACTTCGTTCAACGGCAGACAGATGCTGGTGAAGTGAGCCAGTTCCAAGCCACTGTAGTTGTGGGGGATGAAGCGGGCTACGTGGGGATTGGTTTAGGTAAATCGCGTCAGATCAGGTTGGCAATAGAGAAAGCGTTGCGGGAGGCGAAACTGAACATAGTGCCCGTGAAGAGAGGCTGCGGCAGCTGGAACTGCCTATGCGGTGAAGAGCACTCTGTGCCGTTTGAGGTGCGAGGCAAAGCTGGTAGCGTCGAAGTCGTGCTGCTTCCTGCTCCTAAGGGAGTCGGCTTAGTTGCAAGTGAAACGGCTAAGGTTGTTCTAAGGCTAGCTGGCATACAGGACGTTTGGACTCGCACAAGAGGTGAAACACGCACGCAGCATAATATGGCAAAAGCTGTTTACGAAGCTCTTAAGCGAACATACAGCTTCAGCGTGTGATGCCCATGGGTCTGCTGGCGGTTGTTAGAATTAGGGGTGAGCCGGACAGGCGTCCAGAAGAGCGGACGGCCTTAAGGTTGTTAAAGTTGCACAAAGTTTTTCACTGTACGCTAGTGCCCGACACTCCGTCTACTCGTGGAACGCTGAAAACACTGGAACACGTAGTAGCTTACGGGGAGATCGACAAAGAAACTCTGAAAAAACTTATTCAGAAAAGAGGTGAGCTGAAAGGAGGAAAGTGCGTTACAATCGAATACCTGAAATCCATAGGCTTCGACAGCTATGACGCTCTTGCCGAAGCTTTGATAAACGGGGAGATCGCGCTGAAAGACCTTCCGGACTTCAAGCCAGTTTTTAGGCTTCATCCGCCTAAAGGTGGTTTTAAAGGCAGCGTGAAGAAACACTTCAGCGAAGGGGGAGAAGTCGGCTATAGAGGTCCAGGGATAAACAATATTCTAAATAAAATGATTTAAAATTCGAATCGAATGTTAATATACGGTTTGAAAGTTAAGCTTTACCCTCTTTTAGCGTTTCTAAAATTCTATTCTTTACTTCTTCAAAATTCTTTGGCAAGTCTTCTGGATCTAACCCCCTTTCAATGTACTTGCTGAAAATGCGCTCGAGTTCTCCCGCCTCTTTGAGAGTTTGAGCATACTCGGATACATGTTTGCCGGCGATTCTGTCGACGCTCGGAACTACTTCTTCTCCGAGAGGCACTTCCAAACCGGCATCCACAGCCCCTTTCGCGGCCGCGAATACGCGGGCGCCTCGCGTTGCCCTCCTTAACCCGATATCTAGCACCGCCTCGTGCACACCTTTCTTGACGGCTCGTAACCCAATAAGCAAGCCTACAAGGTATGCTGCTGAAGTGTTCTTCGTTCCGCCTTTCCAACCGTATTTAGCAAGCTCCCCGGAGTGGGCTGAAGCTATCGTTACATCACCTTCCGGTTTTGCTTCAATGATCTGGGCAATTACGTACCTGTTTGTTATGCGCACCACTAAGCGCGGCTTCCCAGAAAGTACGAGCCTCCTGCGCTTGTAGTAGTTTGTAATGCCTTCGCGTCGCCTGCGGAAGGCAACTCGGTACCTGCCGCTCCTAGCCACTTACCTCACCTTGACCCTGAGACTTCTGCGCGGTAAGTCCTCCCGCCTCTCTCAGATGCATTTTCAAGTGACTTACGCTCCGGAAGGCCCCGCCTTTAACGAGCGCTCGCAACTTCTTGTAAGTTCTGGCATCGATCAGCCCACGCTCTTTAGCCATTTTCAAAAATCTCCTTTGGGCTCGAACCCTAGCAATCCAAAGTCTCTTTTCGTTCACACGCGGCCCTTCGCGGCTGCCCGGTCCCCTACCCCTTCCCCTCTTACGCTTTTCTCGCTTTACCCTCCAGCGACCCCTGCTGGGTGTTGAAGGGGGTCTTTTGCGTATAACTCCATCCTCGATGAGCCGCCTTACGTCTTCCCTTGTAATAGCCGTTTCAACTCGATCAATGTTTACCGGGTCTATCCAAACTCTGCTCTCTCCCACTTTCAATAGTTGCGCGGCCATTCGCCTGACACTCCTTACAAAGACGCTCATTGCCTCTCACTTTGGCTGCGCTCCACAGCAGCCTTTTTTAAGCTTACGCCTACCGCGCGAAACCAGCTACTCGGCACTAGCACCGCCTTCGGCGTTAAAGTGGTTGCAACCATCAACGCGCTTCAGCGGCGCACAGGCTTCTCAAAGCGCCCTTCGAGCTTGAACTCTAGCTTGCGTTCAAAACTTTCAAGCCTAGCTCCTCTGCCCTCTTAATGATCTCGCCACGCTTTTTCGCTCCCACACTAGATGCTATTCTGACCACGTGCGTCTTAGGGTCAAGAGCTTCAAGCTGGGAGGGGTTACTAACTACCACTTCAACTTTACCGCATGGGTGCAAGTCTCTCACAGCTTTCGGCCCCCTGTAACCTATTTTCACGCGCGGCGGAAAACCTTTCCGCTCTAGCCTGATCTTATTGTCTAAGCTCCTTCGAGGGCTGCGCCACGCGTCGTCCAACCTGCCTAGCTGCCAAGAGTTCATCCTTACGAACTTTGGTCGCCTCCTACTCATCCTAGACCTCAGCCGAAGCAGCTTTTCGATTTCGGACATACCCTCACCCCGTTTAGTACACGTAGGCTAGCAAAACCCCCCCTATACCCTTTTCCTCGGCTTCCCTGTGGTCTACGACACCGTGAGGCGTGGACAGTATCAAGATCCCCACGTCTCTCGCTGGGAGAAACTTTTCTTTCCACATCTCCAGCTCGTCGTGCTTAAGAGGGTATCGAGGTTTTATGGCACCACAGTTGTTTATCTTACCCAGTAGCTGAACTCTAACCTTTCCTCCTCTTCCATCCTCGATGTACTCGAAGTCCCCGACGTATCCAGCTTTTTTCATCGCGCTGAGAACAGCTAAAACCAGCTTGGATGAAGGATAGATTATGCACTCTCTCTTTCCCTTAGCTTCATTGTTCTTTATTGTCGCTAGGGCGTTGGCTAGTACGTCGACAACAACCATACTCCCACCTTCAACTGTACTTTTTAAAACCGATCTCTTGGGCTACTTCTCTGAAGCACCTTCTACATAGGTAAAGACCGTACTTCCTAATGATCGCTTCGTGGGTTCCACACCTTATGCACCTCATAGACCCTTTACCAAACTTTCTCTTTTTAGGTGGCTTCAGCTTCGCCATGCGCTACACCACTTGGGCGCCAAGTACCTTCCTTATAAATTCTATAGCTTCTTCTCTCGTGACATAGTGTCCTTTGCCTATCCTGGATCTCTTACGCCTCCTGCGGGCTACACGGTAGCCGGGCCGCTCCAACGCCACTATTACATCCATCCCATAAATGCCGATCGCGGGGTCGTACTTAACCCCCGGTAGCTGTATGTGCTCCCTGATACCAAAAGAAAAGTTTCCTTTTTCGTCTATGCTACTCTTTTTTACCGTATAGTTGACAGCCGCCAAAGCTTTTTTCAAAAATTCATAGGCACGGGCACCTCTTAACGTCACCATGCAAGCTATATTTTCACCTCTTCTGATCCCGAACTCTTTAATCGATTTCTTGGCCTTTCTGAATACGGGTTTTTGCCCTGTCAGCATCTCTAAGATTTTAGCCGCGTTAGCCAGCCTTTCTCCCGATTCCCCAACCGCGATATGCGCTATTACTTTCCCGATGAACACTCTGCGCATTGGATGCCCTACATCTAAGCTGGGCGTTTGAGACATTGCGCACGTCCCTGCAGCCTCTCTATTTAAGCGTTTCAGCGCGATTCGCGCTAGAGCAGTGGAGGTTTGCTTAGCAGCTCCTCCCAGAATCTAATTTCCTCTCGCGAAGGTAGACTTACCATGGGCTTCTCTAAACCTATAACGAAAACATACTCTAGAATTGTCCGCGCAATATCCCCTTCTTCACTACGCAGCGTTGTTATAGATTTAGCTTTTTTGAAAACTTGCTGTATGGATTCTATTCTTCCCATAAAACCTACGTTCCTACCATCGACGATGTATGCCAAAGCTCCTACGTCCATTTTGGCGTAGCTTTCAATAGAACCAGTTTTCAGGTTCATTAGTACAGTATCGTATGTCCTGAGCTGCCTTAGTTCGGCCTCCTTGGAGGTGCTCGTATCTTTGAGGAGGAAAGTCCTGCCGTCATGGAATGTGTACTGGAAGTATCCTTTCCTCACAGTCACTTTCCTTTTTATGCGTAGCGGTTTTAGCTCTGCTTCCTTTTCATCTATCCTGTGGAGCATGAAGAACTTCGTGGGGTGCGGTAGCACACGGTAATACTCCTCGGCTCCCTTCAGGTAAATGACGTCCATTAGCCCGACAGGGAACTTGTAGTCTGTTACAACTCTCCAGTCCACGTACACTTTCCCCTCACCTAAAATCCTTCTAGCCTCTCGCATCGTGTAAGCGTACCTTAACGCGTCCCTTAGCAAGATCCCTACGGGAATCGACCTAGCGGCAGGGTGCGGACCCGGAAGAGGCTTCACCGCCCACACGTACGCTTTCTTGGAGAAAGGCCAAAATGGCGGTGTTAAGCTCCTCCTTAGGTGCCTAAGGGAACCCCTTTCCTCCTTCATTCCTCCCTCACCTCTGTCTGTGCTGTTTTGCGTCGTTCAACAATCTGCTTTCTTTTCTCATCGCTCATATCCAGCTTCGTTATGACAACCTTTGAAGGGTGAATGGGCACATAGACTTCTCTCCCATCGGATCTAACCCTTGTCGCTCCCTCCACGTATATCCTAACCTTCTTCACGTTCACTTTCACAACACGACCCTCGTGGCCTTTGAAGCTACCCCTTACTACCAGAACGGTATCGCCCCTTCTCACCCTCAACCTCTGAACACCATACTCCTTCTGGAGCTCTTCGGAGAGAGGGGCGACAAGCTGCTTGGCTTTGACGTGGAGAGCTGCATTGTACAACATCCTCTTCCGTACTTTCCTAGGTTGCTTCGACACCGCTCTCGAACTCATACGCACCCCGCGTGCATTACCGCGCGTTAAAAAGTTAGCGCACGAGCGAGAGAGATTCTGGGTGCATAGAGCTCGGTTAGCGGTTTGGCTTATATACTTTGATAAAAGAATTGACACGCTAAGAAATATATTACTGACCGGTATTTCAAACTTCGCTTATCTCCCCTTCCGCAGGTGCTGGACTGCTCGCAGCAGCCGCTGCGGAGGCTTTCTCCCTTTCTATTTGTTTTTTAGTCTCTTCCACTATCTTATTCCAATCTATATGTCTTTTTATCAAAGCTTGAAGGTGCAGCTTTAAAACTTCATTCGCCCTGTCCTTTCCTAGTCTTGCGGCGTTCCATGTGACAAATGGCGAATAGAATGTAGCCTTTGTTATCTTCGGCTTATCCCCTTCCAGGGTGAATTGTATGAAACCAAGTTCCCTTAAATAGCACGTATCGTTAGGGCAAAGTATATCGATTTCTCTATTCTCTTTCTTTATATAGACGACTTTATACTCGGAGGGTTCTTTTATAACCCTCCCGCATACACACTGAATGTGCGCGCTTTCCTCGCTCACTATCATCCCCTCGCGCTTACAGCTCTTCAACCCCCATTATTAAGCGTTTGCCCTTCACTTTTGCTCAGATAGCGCCTTCGAGCGCGCGCTATGCTGATCATATTCTACCTAAAAGATAGAAAAAGCGTGAACACACCCTTACGCTGCATCGATAAGTGGGGACTCTCGGTCGCACATCTACTCGTCCGGGAAGATCATTGACTGGAATTAAATTGAGGGTACATGAATTAATATCGGCTGCTCAACTAAGCGCTTCAAGGCCAGAGAACGATCAGCTATCGAAGGACACATCACTGCTCAGACGCGAGCTGCTTCATCTTCATCCAAACCTACGCTTCGGGGCTTTTTAAAGGCGCGCCAACGGCAAACCTTATTTTAGCCGTTCTAGAAACAGAAGTGCCGACGACGTGACATTATGATGTACACATTGGCCGCGCTGAAAAAGCTGTCCTCAGAGGATTTCAGAGTTTTAAACGCAGTGGAAAGGGGGATGGCAAAGTTCCTTTACGTTCCCCTAGAGGAGCTAAGTAAGCTCTCAGATTTAAGCCAAGACGAAGTGGACATCGCATTGAAGAAGCTTCATTCGCTTGGACTGGTTCAAAGGAAAAAGGGCAGTTACGTGGGATACATACTCACTGCGCGAGGATACGATTGCCTAGCTCTGAATACACTTGTGAAGAGAGGTGTTTTGGAAAGCATATCTGCATCACCTGTAGGCCGGGGTAAAGAGTCTGACGTCTACAAGGGTATCACGCCGGCCGGCAGGCTGGTCGCGGTGAAGTTCCACCGAGTTGGCCGCACGTCATTTAGACAGACTAAGAGACTTAGAGTCTACGTAGGCGATCGACACCACATTTCTTGGTTGTACCAGTCGAGGCTGGCTGCTGAAAGCGAGTTTAATGCTCTTAAGATACTCTTTGCAGCTAGCGTGTCCGTTCCAGAGCCTGTGGACTGGAACCGCCATGTGGTCGTGTGCGAGTATCTAGAGGGGGTGAAACTGAGTGAGACTCCTCCTCTCCGCGATACTGCGGCTTTTAGGGATCGGTTGGTGGAAGAAGTAGGGAAGGCTTATTCCGCAGGTGTTGTGCATGGAGATTTAAGCGAGTATAATGTTTTGGTAGTCGAAGATGCTCCAGTGCTTTTCGATTGGCCCCAATGGGTTTCGAGCTCTCATCCTTCTGCACTATTCTACTTGAAGAGAGATTTACTGAATATACTAAAGTTTTTCAAAAGGAAATACGGTTTAGATTATGATCTGGAAAGCTTCTTGGAGCGCGTGACGAAAGTGAATGGGGAGGAGACGATCGGGGATTCCTGAAGGGGGCTGAAACTGCTATATGTGCGTAGCATAGGCGATTTATGCAACCCAAAATTTTTAAGGCTCAAACTCACTAAGTAAAGCCCGAAGCCCTGAAGTAGGAGTGCTCGGGGAGGGGGGTCGACCTGTTTAAAAAGATCATCGGCGCGGACCTGTTACCGGGGGAGTCCCCAATTTCCTCTAGGGAACCGCACTTTGCTTACGTTATGATGGTTGACGGTACTATAAAGGAAAAAGGCGCTGTTAGCTTGTCTGAGCTTTTAGCAATAGCCCAGAGAACTCGAGCGGACGCTATCGCCGTGGATAACGTATACGAGCTTGCTCCTTCCCTTGAGGAATTGCAGCGCATGCTAAACTCGCTAACGCATACACCCAAGCTCGTTCAGGTTACGATAATCGGAGGCAAGATGTATCAGCTATCTTCCCTAGCTGCATCCCTAGGATTGGGTGGTGGAAAATTAAGCCCTGAACGGGCAGCAGAGACGTGCGCGCAACTCTGCTTTATGGGAGTCGGCTCAGAGCTCGTTCTTTTCGAAAGTAACGAAACAAGAGTAATTGTTTCGAAAGGACGCCAGCCAGTTCAAGGCGGAATGAGCGTAGAAAGATATAAGAGAAATATAGAAAGTAGAATTTTAATTAAAACAAAAGAAATAAAAAATATCTTAGATTCTAAGAAAATTGATTATGATATGTTTGTAACAAAGAGCTCCTATGGCTTAGAGAGGAGTGTTTTTATAGTTTATGCACCTAGAGATGAGCTTTTCGGAGTAATAAAACCGATACACGATCACGACATACAAGTACGCGTGGAACTAGTAGAGAAACGCGAGCCTACCTTCAATCCTTTGGCTTCTCGACCGAAGAAAAACCGTAGAATAACTGTTCACCTTATAGTCGGGGTCGACCCCGGTGTGACTACAGGTATTGCCGCAGTCACTCTAGATGGGGAGTTGAAGCTTCTTATTTCAGGTAAAGAGTTGGGACGGGGTCAGGTCGTTAGAATCCTGTCAGAGGTGGGTTCTCCAGTAGTCGTGGCTACCGATACTTCACCACCCCCTGAGTATGTCAAAAAGTTGGCTACTATGCTGAACGCAACGCTCGTTGCTCCACAGAGACCGTTAACAGTTGAGGAGAAGCGTCGTCTGGTTAGCGACTTTATGGGTGCTACACCCCAGAATTTCAAGGTTAAGGACGCCCACCAAAGGGACGCTCTGGCTGCTGCCCTTAACGCGTACCTCCAGCTGCGGCCGAAGCTGGTTGAGGCGCGCGAAAAGGTGTACAGGCTAGGGCTCGACATACCGTTAGAAGATGTTGAGGCGCTAGTGGCTAAGGGCTCGGCGATTTGGGACGCTATAAGGCAGGTATCTCGAACCTGCCTTGTACCAGGGCACGAACAGCTCGCACAAAAAGCGTCAATTAAAACAGAAACTTTCTATTTAGATAACCTTCTGAATAGGCTTAATGAAGCATACAAACGTATACAAAAGTTAGAAAATGAAAAAGAATCTCTTCTAGAAAAAATAAGGATTTTGGAGGAACAATATAGTAGAATCTTGAATATTCAAAACTATGAACTTAAAAAGGATAAAGAAATAGAAAGTTTAAAAATTAAAATTAATATGTTGTTAAAAGAAAACAATTTATTGGAAGAAGAATTAAATAAAATAAAAAACAGATTAAACGTTATTGAAAACCTGATAGCAAAAGCCGCATTTGGAGAGTTCGTGCTTGTAACTAGGGTGGGCAGTCTGGATCTAGCTTCAGACCTATCTCGGACAGGTGGCGTGGTTGTTATAGGCGCGTTGCGACCAGACGACCTGAAGCACCTCCGCGAGATCAGGAATAAATTTAAACTAAAAGCATTGATATATGAACAAAATCCTTCCGAAGCTTTTGCAGCCGACTTGGCGTCGTTTGACATTGCGTTGCTCTCTCTCGATGAAATCCGCCCGGTGGATCGGGTACGCGATGTGTACGTGTTTAAACGCGATGAGCTTGAAAAAGCGATAGTTGAGAAGCTGCAAAAGTTGGAAAAGGAATCTCGTGAGAGAACGAGAAAGACATTCAAGGATCTCGTAGAAAGCTATAGGATCGATCGCGCACGGTTAATCAAAGCTGAGGGCGAAGTCGCTAAACAGTAATCGCGGAGAGCCGCTTGGGGAAGATCCCTATAGCGCGCTAGAATGGTGTTAGCTTGCCGTTGATGAAGTCTTGCAGCAGCTTGTTTATGTTATCAAGCTGTTCTTTCACTATGTTTTCTATCTCGCTTTTAGCTCTCGCGAAGGCTCTTTCGTCGGCCACTACACCTACGTATGCTACTAGCGGGTCGTTGATCGGCCTACCTATCTGGCTCAGCAGCTTGACGTAAGCTTCCTCGACACCGGTTTCCTCAACGATCTTAGCGGCCGCGAGGTGGGCGACCACGTTGTACAGCTTGCCTACATGGTTCACCGGGTTCTTTCCGGCAGCTGCTTCCATGGACATCGGACGCATGGGAGTTATCAGGCCGTTCACTCTGTTCCCACGTCCAGTAGCACCGTCGTCGCCGTGCTCCGCTGAAGTCCCCGTGACTACCAAGTAATAGCCGCTCTCGTCATTAGCGCTTGGATCATCGCCAGTATTTACGTGGACGACTACCTCCTTATCAGTTATCTTAGACGCTAAATCCTCCAGTCTCCTTTTTACATCTTCCTTCGCGTTTAAGTACTCGCTTCTCCCGGCCACTAACTTCGAAACGAACGCTACAGCCACTGTGAGATCTATCCGAGTTCCTACCCTGACAGCCATTACTTTGACATCTTCCCCAACCATTGGCAGCTCGCTCTTAAGTTGAGGCGAGTTCAGGTAGCGTTCTGCTTCAAGCACAAGTCTCTCCGTATCGCTTAACGGCGCGAACCCCACTCCAAGTGAAGTATCATTGGCTCCAGGGTATTCCTTCCTCCTTTTGAAGATAGATACTAAATCTGCAGATCCCTTACCTATCTTGTAATCCACAATCACGTGCTTCTCTGGATCCAAGAATCTAAAGTTGTTTTTCAGCCACGTTTTCGTCGCGTTCAGCACTATTGGTCCGATCGGTACAGTTTCGGTGGCTCCACTCTCTGTTCTGACCTCCGTGGTTGCCCTCCCGGCCACAAGGATGTAAATCGGGGCTATGACTTCGCCCCCGCCGAACTTCGGTTTTGATTGTCCCCCTACCACCAGAACCTTGTCGACGTTGTGGTGAAGCACGTCACCATACCTGCCCAAGTACTCTTTGCAGAGCGCCGCGCTTACCGACTCCGCTACAGCGTCAGCGATGTAGTCGGGGTGCCCGAGACCTTTACGTTCGACAAACTCTACATTTTTCCTAGCTATCGGTGGAGTTTCGAGATTCTCCAACACAATGTTGCCCCGCGTCATCGCGGGGGGCTTCCGGGGTTAGCTTCTTAAGGCTATCCTCGCTATATCATTTAAGCATAAGTGAGCGACCTTAACTAAATAATCACTTTGTCCCCCTGCACCGCCACGTACATTATATTACTCCCACGAATGAAAATGCGCCCGTAATTGACTAGGGGGGTGCCATCTTCACTAACTTGAATGGCTTTATCGAGTATCATGTTCATTGCCAAATCTATCTCTTCGACTACGCCGCGGTACTCGCTTCCATCCTTCAACTTCACCGCGACTTCAACTCCCATTTCCTTGAGTTTCGAAAGCAGTTCAAGCGGCGTTTTTACGCTCATAAGCTGCACCGACGCGCTAAGGTAGCTTTCCTGCACGCTAAAAACTTAGCGCAAGACGAGCCAAATTCGAAGAGACTGCGAAGCGCTGAAGGTCATAAATGGCTCGGAGCCGTAGTCTTACGAAAAGGCGTAAGACTGGGGAGTAGGATGGCGGCTTTCATGCGATCTCGGCAAAAACTTTAACTGCGAGGGAGGATAGTTGCTAGGATTCGTGTGGACAGTGTACGCGAGACCGGGTTGAGATGCAGCGTATGCGGAGCTAAGAAACCCTTGGCGAAGATTTCGGGGAAGTACTACTGCTACGAATGCGGGAGCAGGCTCGTAAGAGGTCATATATCGATGCTGCTTAAAGAGCTGGAGAAGAAGGGTTTAGCGCAAGTGTAGTCGCATCTCAATCTCCGCCTGTATGGCGGGTGGCTTCATGGCGTTTGCGAAGCGCCCGTTCTTTTAGCTTCCGCCCCCACTTGTATTGATGGGTGTAACGGTACTTAATGCTGAGCAGCCCCCGCATCCTCCTGCCGGCTGTGGTTTTACCTTTGAACACACGACCTCTATCAAGCTTTGTCACCAATACCTTGGGTAGAGCGGGGGCTGGCGGTTTCATTTCTCCTCGTGCCAATGCTTTAAGCCATTCCCTTAGCCTTTCGATGTTATGCTCGTGTACGCTCTTTCGACGTTCATCCACGTATATGCCGAGCAGCCTAGCCTCCTCGACCGTAAGCCCTACCGCTCTCACCTCCCCTACCGAGTAGCCTCTGCCCACTTTTGCGGGTTTAGGCGGTACGTTTCCAAACTGCCTTAGAATCGGGACCTTGACGATCGCTGGAGGGGGGCTTGACTCCGACGTCATAGCGCTCACTTCGCAGAGCTCTCCTTTTTAACTCTTTCCTGCCCGCGGGTATTCGCTAGCGTTTGGATCACATTTTTACGGGCCTGGAGCACCATTACGCCGCCTATCACAAATGCCGTGACAAGGCCCATAACACCGGCGACCAGCAGCAAGCGGCGCGCGGGCTCGAGGGAATACTCGCCCAGAGCGTTCCGCCCAGAGAATAAAAACGCCATGGACAAGAGGCAGGTTACTTCGTAAGCCACTAAAGGAGCTAGAAGCGCATAAACAATGCCTTCTGCACGGGAAAGAGCGAATATCACAATAGGGGGTAGCATCGAGTTGACGATATAGAATGGGACGGCTTTCCCGATTAAGTCCCTCGAGTGTTTCAGGACATGTGAGGTTCGCAGCATATGCGCTAGATCCTAGCGAGAGCGATAAAAGCATAGCGCGTGGGCCTTGCTAGGCTAAGTTTGGTAACGTAGTGCAAGCGAAAGAGCATAGGCCAACCAGTAAACGCTTAAAGCGCCTCTCGTTATATCTCTGAGTTTCAATCTCTCCAGCATGCGAAAATTTTGGACAATGAGCTTCGCAATGGTAACCGCCCCTATAATGGTGAAAAACAACACCTTTTCAACCCCGTATCCCCCACTCAGTTGCCCCCAGAGGTTACTCGTGAATCCATAAGCAAAAAATAACCCATTGGGATCGAACAAAAAGCGCGCGTAGCGGACGCTCGAAGAGGGAGAAGATACATAGTACACAGAGATGGTCAATGCAGCTACAATAACAGCGGTGAAGGCGAATACAGCGAAGTCCACGCTTGGCAGCTTACCTCTACCTAGGAGTTTCCAAGCGTAGTAGTCCGAAATGAAAGCTAACTCTGGCTTAACGCTGTTCCTTACTAACAGAAGCGCTATCGGCGCCGCCAGGCTGAGTAAAAACACAGCAGTTGTGTAGCCGTTCCCGGACAACTTGAAACCCCATATGGCCATCGCCGCTAGAAGTGACAGAAGTGTTGGGTTTACCGCTATTGCGGCTATGTCGGGGTTTAAGTTCAGCCAGCTAATTACGTGCGACCATGCCAACCAGAAGAAGCTGGGTGTTAGGGGATTGGGTAAGAGTATGGGAAGCAGAAAACCTCCTTCCGACCGCACGACAACGAGGATTGAAATGAACGAAAACACAAGAGCTACAAACGCTAAGTATACTGCCCACTGCGGTCCCACGAGCGCGGCGAAGCTTAGAATGAGAATGAGGAAACCGCTCATTACAGCCGCAATGCTCACCGCCGCTTTCGAGTAGAGCGGCGCGCCGCCAGCGGCGTAGAGCAACAGAGCGGCAATAGAGGTGGCTGCTAGGACTCCGACCTGGACACCTATCCCAATGCTGTTCATCGCGGTTTCTTCAAGGAAGCGTGAGAGGGTTATCGTTAGAAAAGCGTGAACCGCTAGCGAAGATATTGAGGCTATCGGGCTGAGCGCAGCCAAGAGAGCGGTAAACCCTACATACTTGAGGTCTAGTTGCACGTCCACGAGAGCCGAAACAGCGCCTAAGGGGGCTCCTATCGCTAAATCTTTTAATCCAACTTCCAGTGCCGGAGCTAAAGTGGTGCCTAAAGCTTCTACGCCGTTCCACAAGGGGGAAAGAAGGCGCGAGATCCCGTCTATCAACAGCGCTTGGCCGATAGTTAGAGCGAACGATAACCCCAGTAAAGGAGCAAGCCCCCTTTCGGTGAGCGTTTGCGGAGGGGTCTCGGGTAGGATCAGCAAGGTGCGCGCCGATTCGTTCCCTGTAGCTAGGAGGTAGAGCGCGGTAATCGCTACCCGTAGGCCTGCAGCCGTAAGCGCTGATGCGATGCTTAAAGCTAGGGCCGAGGCCCAGTACTTACTTCTCGGTTTGAGCATTGCAGTGCAGAAGCCTAGCGTCGTAATGATCAAAGGTTGTAGTAAAGTTCCTAGAAGCCAGCTACTTGCTACAAGCCCGATGCCGCTACCAAGCAGTATTCCCGCAAGCACCGCTAGGGCCTCCTTCATTTGCTCACTCTCTCCCCCATAAAATTATATACAGCACGTTCACAAAGCCGTCTCCAGGACGCGCGCGCAGTCTTTCAGCTTCCTGTACGTGTCGCTGAGCGCTTCCGGTATAACTTTCGTATTGGAGATGACTGGCATGAAGTTTGTATCTCCCAACCACCTGGGCACTATGTGAACGTGAAGATGCGTTTCCAGTCCCGCTCCAGCTACTCTCCCAAGGTTCACGCCGATGTTAAAACCATCGGGAGATAACGCCAGCTTCAGCATCGCTAGGCTTTTTCGGAGCAATTCAGCTAAGCTGAGGAGTTCTTCGCTGGACATTTGCGAAAAATCTGCAACGTGCCTCGAGGGCGCCAGCAGCAAATGCCCGGTATTGTAGGGAAATTTGTTCATGAGAAGGATAGCTGAAGAGTCCTTATATAGTACGAGGTGATCTTCGAGCTTATCCGATTTGACCGCTTCGCAGATAAAGCATTCTTCGCTTTCGCCTTTCCGCACCTTGGCGTACTCGATGTACTTCATTCGCCACGGAGCCCAGAGGACATCCATACCTTCCCCCACCGCTCAACGAGCTCTCATGCGTGCTCTATATAAACGGTTAGCGAGCGATTCGCATTAAGTCTTATATAGTAGCGGAGACAACCACGTGCGCTATGGCTCAAAGAGCAATTCGCGAGACGAGAGACAAGTGGGAGATGAAGAGTTGGTTCAGAGTACTTGCCCCGAAGACATTTGGCTTCGCGGAGATCGGTACGATACCTGCTAACGACGCTAAAAACTTAATCGGAAGGACTGTGGAAATCAGCTTCTACGATATAACAAAGGATATTTCTCAACTGCCAACAAAACTTAAGTTTCAAATAGTAAAAGTTGATGGTGATACGGCTTATACGCAGCTTAAGCAGGTGGAGCTCACGAGAGACTACATTAGGAGTCTTGTAAGGCGAGGAACGTCGAGAATAGACACGATAGTGGACGTAGAAACAGCAGATGGTGTGAGACTGCGCGTAATGTGCATGGTGATTACGCAAAGCAGGGTTAAGACCAGCCAGAAAAAAGCCATAAGGAAGATGGTACTAGATTTTATAACTGAAAAGGCTTCATCTATGAACTTTAATGAGTTTATACAAGAAGTAGTGTTGGGCAAAGTTGCTTCAGAAGCGGAGAATTTAGTCAAAAAGATTTATCCATCAAGAAAAGTTGAAATTAGAAAAGTCAAAGTACTTACAAGTCCCTTCGAAGTCCAGCAGTAGCGAGAGCTCGCTGTTGAGCGCTGAAAGGTGCCCACTCTCTAAGTACTGAGCGCAAGCTTGGCTAAGACCGGCATCACGGCTTCGCGAACGAGCTGCCGCACCCGGTGCTCATCGAGTATTTCACCGAACTCGATGAGACTAAGAGCGAAATAGCCTGTGGCTATACGCTCCACAAGAAGTGGAAGCGTATCGGTAGCTCTGACGGCTATGCACCCTTCCTTAATGAAGACATCATCTGAAAGCCGAATCGCTTCAGGATCGCTGGGAATGCTTCTGTCATCAAAGAGCGCGACTACGTAAACTTTGGGGGTGGAGACTCGGTGTTGGACTGCAAGTGCTTCGAGCTCGCTAAGGATTCTTCTAATTAGTTCGGTGAGAGTCTTCTCGCTCATCGGAGCTTGAAGAGTCACACTATCGCCACTATCCAAAAAGTTTTTCTGCCTTCCTTTCTGTGCCGCGCGTTAACGCGCACTGATCCTAGCAGCTAAAGCTTCAAGCGAAGGGGGAATTTCTTCGAGCTTCGCTAGAGCCCATAAGGGACTTTCCTTGCTTATGGCGTACTTCACTCCATGGGATGAACGGGAGACCCTCCGTACAAGACCTTTCTCCCCGAGCTGCTCGATTACATCCTTTATGAGCGTTAGAACGACTGGATGCGTGGGTAAACCAGCTAACACGGCAATCTTCTTAGCATTGAATGTGAGCATGGAACCCTTAGTTGACCTGATCATCTTAGCGAGCGTCGCCAGAACGGTGCGTTGGAGCCTTTCATAATCCTTGTAGATTTCTGGGTTAAAACGATAGGCCGCCACGCATGGTTAGTGTGCACCAGCAATTATAGCGGAGACACGTGACGCGTTGGATATAACCGTCGTAGCTCGCGCGTACTTCGCGTGTAGAGCCCGCGCAACGAAGGGTTTCGGCTTGGCGTGACGCGCGGTACCTCGTGCGAAACCTTTAAAAATCTTCTGCCGGCGCGCTCCGTGCGTATAAAATGGAGGAGAAGGTGTACGTGCCTGATACATCTTGCATTGTGAGCGGAACCTTACGGCGAGCTGTCGAAAGCGGTATTCTATCCGGGAGAATCGCAATACACTCCGCCGTGATTTCCTACTTCGAGAAGCTAGCTAGAGAGGGGACGCACAGGGGGTTTATCGGCTTGAAGGAGCTTAGCCGTCTGCGGGAGGCTGCCGATAAAAGCGATACCGTGGAGATAGTTTACGTTAGGGATTTGCCCGAAGGGATAAAGTGGGTCAGGGATGCGAATGTCGACGAACTCGTACGAGAACTGGCCTTCGATGCAGGAGCCACGCTGGTCACTTCCGACCAGGTCAACGCCGAAGCCGCACACGCCGCTGGAGTCGCAGTCCTTTTCCTCGAGCCCGGTAAGGACGAGTTCTCACTAAAACGCTTCTTCACCGACGATACGCTCTCTGTGCACTTGAAAGAAGGTGTTAAACCTTACGCAAAAGTTGGAAAACCTGGAAGGTGGAAAATTGTAACTATCGGGGACGCCCCGATGTCTAGGGAGGAGCTAGAGGAAATAGCTAGCGAGATCATCGAATACGCTAAGGCTAACCATGACTCGTTCATAGAGAGCGAGCGCCCAGGCTCTACGATAGTCCAGGTGGAAAACTTCAGGGTAGTTATCACGAGGCCCCCGCTCTCCGACGGCCTGGAGATTACAGCCGTACGACCAATAGTTAAACTTCGACTGGAGGACTACAACTTACCGTCAAAGCTTCTTCACCGTCTTGAGAAGCAGGCTGAGGGTATACTGATCGCCGGCGCTCCCGGTATGGGCAAAACAACTTTCGCCCAAGCTTTGGCTGAATACTACCACAGGAAAGGTAAAGTCGTTAAGACGATCGAATCTCCAAGGGATATGCAGTTGCCGGTAGATGTTACGCAGTACTCAAAGACTTACGCCACCTCTGAAGAGCTCCACGATGTACTGCTCCTCTCAAGGCCAGATTACACGTTCTTCGATGAAATGCGAGACACAAAAGACTTCGAGTTGTACGCCGATATGAGGCTAGCAGGGGTCGGCATGGTAGGTGTAGTTCACGCAACAAGCCCGATCGACGCCGTCCAGAGGTTCATCGGTAGAGTTGAGCTAGGCATGATACCGTCTATCATCGACACGGTCATATTCATCGAAAACGGCGAAGTCAAGAAAGTATACGAAGTCGAAACCGTGGTCAAGGTACCACATGGACTGCGCGAAGCCGAACTGGCGCGTCCCGTAGTCGTTGTCAAGGACTTCTTAACTAGTGAACCGGAGTATGAACTTTACGTGTTCGGCGATAGGACGTTCGTTGTACCTATTAAGAAGTCTGCAATCTCGGGAGAGGAGCGGGTAAAAGCGCGGCTAGAAACGCTACTGCGAAAGTACCTTCCAGACAGCGAGGTAGAGGTGATAGTGACCGAAGAAAGCAAGGCTGTGGTGCTGGTGAATGAGGAATACTACAACTACATTGTCGGCAAACCACGGCGGAAGCTGGAACGGCTAGCGCGCCGCTTGGGCTTCGAGATTGAAATACGTCCAAAACTCGAATGAACAAACTTATTCTAAAGGTAAACCATCAAGCACTGCGTGGACGAACGTTATGCAGTGTTCCGTGAAGTAGGGTGTACGCCCCAAGCTTAGCCAACTGATACCAATACTTTTCAACCACTGCTCAGTAGCATGTTCGATACCCTTGTGGTCTCCGAGGATGAAGGCGACGGGTTCTTTCAACACCACGTTTGAAATATCCACGCCTTGCTCGTGCAAGTAAAACACGCTAGAGGCGCCTAGCAATGAAACCAAGGAAACTACAATTTCCCGGAAACAAGCTTCGTATATCCTAGCTCCGGGAACTTCACGACCTTGCATCAGAGACCGTAGAATTGCACCTACTTCTGTCTCGCTGAGAATTGGTCGTGGTAGCATCTCCCACCCTCTAAGCTCTAGAACAACAGGTTTAGACGCGCCCTCAAGTGCTGCATAGAATAGAGTCTCGCGCCTTAATCCCTGCCTCATCGAAAACGCTGCAACCACAGCGCGGGCCACCACGTCGAGACGCCCGTATGATGCAAGTGCTTCAACTTTTAAATTCGGATTCACAAAAGCCGATGAGGCCTTTACAACGAATATCCTTGAGGGTCTTTGTAGGCTACCAGCTACCGATTTCATTCTGATGACTTGAGAAAGAGGTTAGTATGACCGGGGAAGGAGAAAGTTCCTCCTTCAAACCGTTTCACCGACATCGCTGTAGTTCGCGGGGAACGATTCCTCTGCTAACGCTAGGCTACGCTCCTAGGGGGACTCTCTTTTTCCTTTCATCCTCTGGGCGTATCTTCACGATCCCCCTATAGACCGCACAGCGTATACACAAGTACTTGGTGACCTCATATGTTGGGATTATGGCTCCTTTGCTTCGGAGCTCACTTGCAAGCTGTGGGTCTATTGGAGCGTACCTTCTTGTCACCTTAACAGCTTTGGATCGAGGAATCAATGCTCCACACTCGTCGCATTGAACCATTGCCTCTTTTCCTTTATCGCCTTTATGCCTGCCGCGGCTCTTCCGCTTCTTGGGCATGCTTCACGCTGTCTAGATCAACTATATAAACACAGCGTAGCTTAGCGCCGAGTCTAGTCTAAGCAGTCACCTTCCCCGAAAACACACTATCCCGCTGGATCGAATAATCGACAAGTGAAGAGCGCGCGCTGCAGAGGCGCACCGAAATATTCATAAAAGACCCTGGGACGCGGCTTCGAGTTCAAGTATGGTGCACGTTCCGAAAATGTTGATGGTAGGTAGGTGTGTAAGGTGCGGAAAGAGGCTTTACCGAGGGGACGAAATGTACCGATGCCCCAGGTGCGACATCCTCTACTGTCCTATCTGCTACAAGAAGCTCCATGGGCGCTGCCAGGTCTGTCTCACTCCGCTTGAGCCTGCCTAATGTTGGGGTAGGCTCCCAGGGTTTTCGCGATAGCGTTTGCCCGCATCGCGTACTCAGCCACAGGGCATAATGAGTTGCACACTCCGCAGTGAATGCAAAGGGTAGTTTCTACGGAAAATCTGCCGTTTACAACCTTCACGCTGCCTCTAGGACACCATAGCTCGCACGAGCCGCAACCCACGCAGAAGGCGGCCCTAACTATTGCCTTGGCGACGCTGTCGGCACGCGCAGCCACTTCCGCTGTGACTTCCACAGAGCCGCCGACCTTGCTGATCGATACAGGCTTACCGTCAAGCGTAAGGGTCTTGCCGTTTAATCCCACAGTACCTACGGACGATAAAGCGCCTGCTAGAGAGACTGGGTCCAGATCCGCGCCAAAACCGCTTATTTCTACGGAAATTTTGTCGCCTTCAGCCTTTACGGCTACGCGCGGACCACGCTCGACGGTACTTCTAACAGGATCAGTTATTGCAGGCGCTAACCTTTTCATGTCACCCGGAGCTACCAGCCACCGCCACAGCCCCAGCTTGATCCATTCCACGCCGAGACCTCTCCTTTCGGAGAATGCCCTTAGGAAATCCTCCCATTTAGACCAGAGCTCGGGGTACTGCTCTTTTACTACCTCGGCTTCCCCCATCTCGATAGCAGGGCACAGCCAGCAGCCGAGACGGTCGAACCCTTTGAAGTATAGCTTATTGACCGGCAGGCGCTCTTTGAAAGCGTAGAGCCACACCTCGAGCGCTGACCAAGAGTGTATTGGCGCTACCACGATAACATCGGGGAGCCACTTGTTCCTGTACACACGCAAGCCTCTCGCCCTGCTAGCCGACTCTGCCCTGCGCTGACCGACTATACTCAGTGCCCCTTTCGAAAAGCGCTCTCTCACAGCCCTAGCGGTCGGCACAAGTTTAGCCACCTTGCAGCACCACCTGTAGTCTCGAGCTGGTGGACCCATAACTTCCAGACCTTTCCAGAAGGCATCACCTGCGGATGCAACAATTAGCTCCGCGCCGATGTCGCGAGCCGTGCGCTTAACGTACTCGACAGTTTCGGGAAGTTCCAAACCTGTGTCGTTGAATAAGAGAGGTACGTTCCCGAGTGCCTTCTGCGCAAGCCTCAACGCGACTAAGCTATCTTTCCCCCCACTGAAAGATACCACAGGCTGACGACCATATTTCTTCGCAACATCTCTTAGAAAATCCACAGCCTCAAGCTCCAGAGTTGAAAGCCTCGCCTCGTTGGCCATAACGGCGTCTAGCCATGTAGGGTTGGCTGAGTTCCACTCGAAGCTCTTAGCCTTCCAACTTTTCAGTACTCGAATTCTTTTCTTTTTCGTGAAAACCCCTACACCCTCGTAACCGCTCATTGTACCTATAGCCACGAACCTCTCGGATCCCCTACGCGGTAGATTAGCTTCCAGTAGATCCTCAGCATGCAACTCAAAGCCCCTCTTCAAAACCTCCATATCCGTGATTGCATAGTACCCGACCTTACTTTTCAGAATCGCTGTGACGCCGTAATACATGGGCTTAAACCTCCACGAGCCGCGCAACAGATCGTAATAGCGGTGACCTATAACGTAACCATCAACTAAAATTTCATCGGCTGAATCTACGTAGGGGATTTTGTTGAGCAGCACGATCCTACGCCGCGGATAGGGGCATGGCGCTTCCAGTTCGCTCTCCATGAGCTTCCAGAGCCGGACGTACTCAAGCCCAAGCGCCGGCCTAACGTCTGCCGGTGGAGTGACCTTAACCTGTCGACCCTCACCACCGCAAAGCCCGCATACTCTAGTCAGAAGCGGTACGTTGCAGCGATCGCACCAGAAAATGTTTGCTCCCACTCTCGATAAGATCCTGAAAGCCCGCTTACCTGTGCCGTAATTCACAGCCGGTCGGATGCTCAAGGGCCTCCGCTCATTGGATCGCTGCGCGAAACCCTCCTCATCCCTTTTTCCCATGAATCCCCAGTCTAAAAACCTTTCAGCGCAGCTTGCTCGTGTAAATGGCTATCTCAGCCTGCGTCAAGAGCCTAAACTCCTGCTCCTTAACTGTGATGATGCCCATCTCGACCTTTGCTGGAGCCAGTCCTCCCTCTATCGTCTTATCTAGAACTTTTAGCGATAGCAGTATTGCATCTTCTAACGTAAGGTTTTCCCCGTAGCTTTTCTCGAGTATTTCGATAGCGGTCTGCGAGTTGGCTCCGATAGCTGTGGCTTTATAGCCCATGTAGCTACCGCCAGGGTCGGTCATTATGAGATGGGAACCGCGGCGGTCAACCCCACCGATTAGAAAAGCCACGCCAAAAGGCCTAACACCACCGTGCTGCGTATACACTTGCTTGATGTCGCAGATTCTCTTAGCCAGTAGCTCCACCGGTATTCGTTCCCCGTACGTTAACCTGTAAACTTGTGCGTACACTCTAGCGTCATCGATTAAAACTCGGGCGTCACCGAATAGTCCCGAGAAAGCTAAGCCCACATGGTCGTCAATCTTTTTTATTTTCTCGGCGCTCTCCGCGAGCGTTGATGGCCAGCGCTTCTCTGCAGCCAGAACTATACCGTCACGTGCTTTGACCCCAACTGTTATGGAACCCTTTTTGACAGCTTCGTGGGCGTACTCTACCTGGAATAGCCTGCCGTCCGGCGAGAACAGCGCTACAGCTCTATCGTAACCCACACCCGGAGGCGTGAACATTCATTTTCACCGGTGAGCATTGACATCCCCAGTTTTATAAGCCTTCACTAACGCACGCGAACAAACCTCACTAGCGTGACGCTAAAAGGGAAAAGAAGAGCTTATCGCCTGGGCTTTACGCAGCGTACCGGCTATCTTGATCACCCTGACTAAAGGTACCTCGTACGCCGCCAGAGCCGCTCTGAATAGGTGCAGACCTTCACGCTTTACTCTAATCACCGCAATCCCTTTCTTTGGGTCTACATGAACCACGCTGGGCTCTACTTCCGAGAGCCCTTTTATACCACCGAATTCCATCAAAGCGGCAACTAGCTTATCCTCAAGGATGCTCGCGTCTACATCGAGAAAACGTACGATAACATACCTATAAGTGGGTCGCTCAACGACCACCATCACCACCCCTTTCCACTATCCTAACACCCCTGACCGGCACCACTCCAGATAACCTATCTCGGCACTCGGCCACCAAGCGCTCAACGTTGACGGAAACAGCGTCTAACGCGGCATCGTACGTCAAACCCATTAAGCTCAGTAGCGAAGCCATCGATCGGGGATCGCGGAGCGCTTTAGAGCTCGCAGCCCCAGAGGAGAAAATGAGAGACGCTGCCAATCCTTTCCTTTGCAATAGTTCAACAGTTCTTGAGTAGTATGCCAAAGCCTTAGCTCTAGACAGCGGACTGCCTACCTGAACCGGAGCCATGAGTAGCTCCACCCCTTTACTGTACTCGTAGATGTACACGAGGTCTCCTTTGAACAGGCGAGAGCCCGGTAGTAAGGTGATCACATCTACCCTTGAGTCTCTGCAAGCAAGTGCAGTCAACCTTCTATCTAGCGCATGCACGGAGAAAACCTCAACCCTCTTTCTAAACTTCCGGAGCAACGCCCTCAGAGCACCCTCGCTCAGGACTTCGTCGATCATTATCCTCGAAACAACGTCTAGACCCTCTGCCTCTCCAGCGCTCTTCGCTTTCTTTAGGTTCTCTAACGAGCCGGTCAGGTTGGTCGAGAGGGGCCTCACACCTAGCGATGCCCCTACACCGGAGAAATTCAGCTCTCGGATAGTTTGCAAAGTTTGAGGGGATAGCACCTCTATAGGGATTAGAAGGTCGAAGAAGCGGCGCATGGCACTCTACAGCAGCTCCTTAAGGCTTTTGTTTAAAACAATCTGCCGAGCCTGAGGGCTTAACTTCACCTTCACTTTGATCACATCATCCCCGTCATATACCCTGAAGTCACCCAAGAACGCTTGCTGTTTGTCCAACCGCAGGTACAGGTTGCCCGAAGAATCGAGCCGCTGCTTCAGAGTTCTATCCAACATCGCTAAGTCTCCCTCCGGGAGTGATGCAAGCAGCTGCTTTAGTAAAGCTTCGGCGAGCTCCGGTTTCTCGATCTTCAATCTTAAAACGAAAATTGGATTCCCGTAGTGACCTTCCAGCATCGCAATGCTCATAGAACTTTCGAGCTCAGCTCGAGCACTCTCGGGGAGTATGTTGCCCAACGCAGCCTTAACCTTATCAAGGTCTTCTGTCGCGTGACAAAAGGCGCTTATCTCGGTACTTAACACGATTCGAGCCATTAAGCACCCTTCTCACTAGCTTCCTCTTCTTTAAGCTTCTCTACTACCTTTTCAACTTTGCCGGAGTAGCTTAATCTCTTCGTAATGCCGCAAACCCAGTTCCTTTCAGGATCGTTCCTTACGCTAGGATGGTGGGGATCAACCATCACAACTTCATACCATTCGTACATTCCGTCCTCACCTGCCCAATAGGATCCAAGCACAACTAGATTAGGGTATTTCCTAGCCACGCGCTCCTCAGCTATCAACTGGGTGCTCTTGTGCGGCGCGTAGCCGTACACGCCCATCCTTTTGGGTCTTCTACCCGAACTAGGTCTAGGTCTATTCAAACCACCCTTCCTTACGCGAACTCTTGCGACCACGAAACCGGGCTTCGCTTTATAACCCAGCGCTCTAGCCCTGTTTATGCGCGTGGGTTTATCCACCCTGACGATCGCTGGCTGCTTCCTCCATTCCACCAATCGTTTCTTGTAGAGCTCCGCTAAGGGACCTTTGCCTGGCCTTTTCCATAGCTCTGCGACGTACTTGTAGTAACCCATACGCGCGCCTTTTCAAGTCCTCACTTAAAGCTTTTCGTGCGCTATTTGCTTAGCAAGCTGGCTACTAGCTTCTCCGCTAGGAGCCTGCTGACGCGTTCCCCGGCCTCCCTCGTCTGCGCTCCTATGTGCGGAGTCGCTATAACGCGCGGGTGTCGCACAAGCTCCCATTCCCAATCCTCGCGGGGGGGCTCGTGGTAGTGTACATCGACAGCTGCCCCCTCAAGAACCCCGTTGTTTAAGGCATCGAGAAGGGCCTTGCCTTCCACAACCCACGCCCTCGCCGTATTAACTAGGTACGACCCCTTGGGCAGCAATCGAATGTTCATTGAATTTATCAAATGGTGAGTCTCTTCTGTATAAGGCACGTGGAGCGTCACTACTTCACTCTTGCTGAGCAGATCCTGAAGGCTACTAGCCGCTTCAACACCTATCCTAGCTGCTTCCCGCTCAAGAAGCTGTCGATTACGCCGGTAAGCGATCACGTGAGCGCCTAGACCTACCAGCTTCTCTGCGACGAGCCCTCCTATGGTGCCTAGCCCTAGGACGCCCACGCTCATTCCCGCCAGCTCCCGGCCGACGAATAACTGTTTCTCCCAGCGGCCCGCTCGCAAGCTTTCGACAGCCTGTGGTACCGATCTTAGCAGGGCGAAAATCAACGTCAGCGTGAGTTCGGCGACCGCGTTAGCTACAGCCTCTGGTACATTCACAACTTTGATGCCCTTCTTCGTAGCAGCCTCAACGTCTATGTTATCGAGGCCTGCTCCAGCTCGAGCAATAACTCGAAGCCTGCCGGACGCATTTACTACCTCGGCGGTGACCTTTGTTGCGCTCCTAACAACTATCGCGTCATAACCAGCCACGAGCTCCTTAAGAACCTCCGGGGGCGGACTCTTCGCGAAATCTACCTCTATACCCTTCTCCACCAGGTACTTCACAAACCGCTCGGGCATTGGATCGCAAATCAGCACTCGTGCGCTCACAATTCCATCAACTCATATCCCAGATTTAAGTGTACCTTGCTCGCGCTATATTCTGGGAAAAATCCCTCGAAGCCATGCGATGAACGCGCTGTATGTTCCGCTCAAAAGAACCCAAGCAACAGCAAGCAATGCAAGAGCGCTTGCGATGACAGCTACATAGTCCTTTGCTTTGAAGGTGAGCTCGATATATGGCTCTACCTTTTTAACCGCCCCGAACCCGCGCGCCTCGAGAGCTTCGGCAACCATTAGACTCCTTTTAAGTTCGAAGACTATCAGGGGTACTAGAAGGTACGTATAGTTCCTCAGCCTCTCCCTCAAGCCACCCTTTTCAAGTTCGAGGCCCCTACTCCTTAACGCGTCGACGACTGTCTGCATATCGCGCGCTAGGGAGGGGACGAAGCGCAAGGACATTGTGAACATCATGCTGTACTCCCTGGGCACGCCCGATGCCTCTAACGCTGCCGCCAGCTCGTCCGCTGTAGTTGTGAGGAAAAAGATTGAGAACGCTGTGGTCAAGCAGAGAAAACGGAGAGTCATAGCTGTAGCGGTGAAAAGCCTATCGGCTGGGAGTGTCAAGTAGTTGAGCACGAAAATAAGAATCAGCAATGTCGAGAGCCCTGTCAGCGAGCGCGCCCATTCACGCAAAGCCTTTGCAACAGCTAAGAGCACCACTTCAACAACAAGCAGTACCGCTAAACTAACCCCGTCGCTTAATGCCAGCGAGGCAGTGCTCAACGCCACCAACATCGCAAACTTAGCTCGCGGATCCAGCTCGTGCAACAAGGTCCTCTTGCGCCTGAACCTGAAGATATCCAAGACCTTACTCATGTTCAGACCACCTATGGTTAAGATGCTCTAAGAGTTCCAAGTATAGAGTTCCCGGTAGGAGTGGCTTGCTGGGCAGACTCAGGCCTTCGGCTTGCAATATTGCCGCTGTAGCGGGTATTTGGGGTAGTACAAGCCGAGCACGTCTCAGAGCTTCCGCGTCCGTCAACACGTCCTGAGCCCCCCCTTCACGTATCACGCGCCCCTCAGCCATCAGAACTACCCTATCGGCAACTTGGGCGGCGAACTCAACGTCGTGTGTTACTATAACCACGCCCTTGCCCTGCATCCTTAGTTTGAATATCAATTTCGATATCTTCGATTTGTTGAAGAAATCCTGACCAGCTGTCGGTTCATCTAAAACTAAAACGTCGGGGTTGTAGCTAACGACAGCAGCTATTGCGAGCCTCTTCCTCTCGCCGATGCTCAAGCTGTACGGGGACCTATCTCTGTAGCGATCCAATTCAAATAGCTTTAGAATAGAATCGCAGATTGCTCGGGCTTTGTCAGGGGGGTAACCCATGTTCTTCAAAGTGAACAGTACCTCGCCTTCGACGCTTTCCGCAAAAAGCTGGTGGTCAGGGTTTTGAAAAACCAACCCCACGCGCCTGGCTAGCTGTGCCACACTAGCGTCTCGCGTGTCAGTACCGAAGACCAGAACCCTTCCGCGCTCCGGCTTCAGCAAACCTACAAAGTGCTTCACGAGAGTGGTTTTACCAGCTCCGTTCTCGCCCATAATGGCTAGAACCTCTCCCGTTCTAATGGTCAACGAAACTCCTCTCAGCGCAGGAACACCCTCGTAGGAGAAATGAACATCCTCTACGAGTATCGCATCGCCCATTTCGCGATCACCTCCTCTGCGAGCTCTTCGCAAGTTAACGGGACGCCGTCGCCTACGAGCCCTTTCCGCTTCAGCAGGACGTGAGCCAGCATAACCGGGGGATACCCCACAACTTTGCCCGCTTTGAGAAGGACTTCCCGGGGGCCTCCGTCCGCTGCAACGCACCCTTTAAGCATCACGATCATACGGGTAGCAAACCTCAGCGCGATCTCTAATCTGTGCTCGACAACAAACGCTAGTACGCCTTTCTCCTTCACCAATCGGTTCACAAGCGTAAGGACTTCCAGAGCGCTGAGGGGATCTAGGTTGGCCGTTGGCTCATCTAAAGCTAATATCTCAGGCTCTAGTGCCATCACAGAGGCTATAGCTACCTTTTGCTGCTGTCCACCGCTCAGCTCGTAAGGCGCTTTTTCCTTGATGCTCTCGAGGTTGAACTCCCTTAATACTTCCCTAACCCTCCTCTTCACTTCTGACCGGGGCAGCCCCAGGTTCTCCAAACCGAATGCTATCTCTCTTTCGACGCTTGAGAGGAAGAGCTGGTTTTCAGGATCCTGGAAAACCATGCCGACGTGCCTTGCCAAAACGTGCGTTGGAGTGCTTCTTACGTCTAAACCGGCAACCTTGGCCTCACCTTCAAACTCTCCCTCGTAAAAATGGGGTACTAAACCGTTTAGCACGCGGAGCAGCGTGCTCTTGCCACAGCCCGAGGGCCCGACGAGCAGTATAAACTCTCCCCGCTCGGCTGAGAGGGAGACATCGTTAAGCGCGTAGCTATCGCTGCCGGTGTATCTAAAGCGAACGTGCCTGAGATCCACTAGAGCCACGTTACAGCACCCTTATGCAGCCGGAGAGCCTCATGTGGCCAAGTTTTTAAACGTGCGCGCGTAGTACGTACAGATGGTATGTGATAGTAGGTGTGCGAAGGAGATAGCTGCTTCTTACACGGACCGCTAATCTCTTCTCGCGCTCCCTGGTGGCGCTCAGCGGCCTGCTACAATTTTTACCACCATACGATGCGATAAAGGGGTTTCAGCTCCGATGCGCCTGCGATTCCTAACGTCAACGCCCGCTATGAACTTTTCACCGAGCTCGCTATGCACTGCGTAAGCCAAATCCCTCACTGTAGCCCCCTTCTTCATCAAGTATACTTCTGGTAGCACCCTACCTTCGCTGTCTGATAGGCTTTGTTCGTCTGCTACTGGAAAGACCGCTACATACCCCAGAAGCCCAAAGACTACTGTGTTTATCACTTCTTGAACCCCAGTACCACCGTAAACTTTCAGCATCCTATTCCTGATGTACTCAAGCGCGGCTAGCTGCTTCTCCGTGAGCTTGCCTACAACCTCGAAATCCCGGTCCCCTGGAAGGTATTTCACCACACCTGCGGTAACCGCTTTCCTCAAAGCTAATTCCGCCTCCGCTGACGTGGGGAGCACTATGTAGCGTCCCTTCAGAGCCGCCTGCAACCTCTCGATGTTGGCTTTAGCGGTCGGCAAGTCAGCTTTGTTGGCAGCTATCACCATAGGTTTAGACCTAAACCTGAGCTCTCTAACGAAGCGCATAAGGTCATCGCCAGTCCACGATGTCGGCCGCTTCCCGTGGAGCCCGGCAGCCTCTATGGCCTCCTGCACGGCACTGCGGGGTACCTCGAGCCCGCTGAGCCTTTTGTATAGCTCTTCATCGATCTTCGAGCCCGTGGCTTCCACAGTCATCGCGAAGCGCTTCCAATCCCTCTCGAGCATCCCGTAGATCCACATGTCCAGCTCCCTTTCTAGGAAAACTACATCATCTAGCGGATCGTGCGATCCCGGCTCCACAGGTCTCCCTTCACTATCGGTGGCGCCTGAGGCGTCAACCACGTGAACGAGCGCGTCCGCCCTTCTAAGGTGGTCTAGGAACCTGTTGCCCAACCCTCTCCCCTGCCACGCGTCTGGCACTAGACCAGCTACATCGATGAGCTCAACCGGTGCAAACCTCCACCCGTCAATGCAAATAGAGTTCACGGGATTGTCCTTCACCCCGAACTCCTTGCACACACACTCGAACCTGACGTAACCGATCCCCACGTTGGGTTCGATCGTTGTAAAGGGATATGGAGCGATCTTGACGTCCTGCAACGTCGCCGCTGCGAAGAAGGTGCTCTTGCCCGTGTTCGGCTTGCCGACGATGCCCACCTGAACGCCTGAAATCTTCGTCATAGCTGATAGCTAGTACAACGAGCTGCTTTATATTCGATTTGTGGCGGGAGCACTGTGGCGCTAATAGTCATCGGAAGCGATGTAGGTGCATGCCTCGCAGCTCACGAGTTCCGGAAATTGGTACGCAGAGAAGAAGTTGTACTAGCCGCCGAAAGCTCCAAGCTCGGATTCTCCCGAACACTCTTACCCTACTGGGCGGTCGGTCTGGTGAAAAGCCCGGTCGCCGTCAGCAAGAACATAATATCGATCGTTGACTTAGTTAAGGTGGTTCCCGCACGGTTGGTTCAGCTGGCAAAGAACGGGAAAGTAGAGGTCGATGGAAACATTTACGATAATCCCCGGGTTCTCCTTTCGTTGTGGCCGGAGTTGCGCAGAAACGGCGTGATAGATCTCATCACACCTAAGGATGCCGAACTACTACGCGAGAGTTTAGAGAGAGTGCGGAAAGTGGTGGTAGTAGGCGGACTCACCGCGCTTCCTGTGGTCGATGCGATGTTACGGGCTGGAATGGAGGTTCAGCTCGTTTGGAACGCAGAGGGTTTCGACGATGACTTCGCCTCCATGATCGCCAGCGATTTGAGAAAGAGAGACGTTAAGATCGTGGCAGAGATCCCGCGCCCCGAGCGGGATTCTGTGGTCGTTAACTACGGGTTCGGGAACCCGCCACACATGTCGTCGCTGGGATTGGGGGGGACTAAAGTCAGAGTGAACTGGACCTGTAGGGTCGTTGGGTGCTCGCACGACATTTACGCGATCGGGCTAGCGACCGAAGTTGCAGAACCTGAGGGGTTAGTACACGCTGTAGGTAGCGAGGAGGAAGTACTGCTACAGGCGTTGAACTTCGCCTCCTCGGTGGCGGACGCGCGCGCTCCAGCTCTTAGAAGATACCTAGCTGTTAGGCTCGGTAACACGGTTTACGCCTCGCTGGGTCTGACGCAAAGAGAAGCTGAAGAGCACCAACTGGAGTGGGCTGTCACCAGGATTAGAGGATGGGGTGCACATAAAGGCACTCTAGTGAAAGCTATAGC
>Ga0105154_1000057_pt1 | contig 47684 bp, 55 predicted proteins | sample SSWtaG_FD_89672 | JGI IMG/M metagenome (GOLD analysis project Ga0105154, IMG submission 89672) | Hot spring microbial communities from Sandy's Spring West, USA to study Microbial Dark Matter (Phase II) - SSWsed_matched | ecosystem: Environmental > Aquatic > Thermal springs > Hot (42-90C) >... | reverse complement strand
CTCTAGAGGAGCATCAAGTAATGCAATCCTAGCCTTCTCAACCCTCTTAGGCATCCCAGGATGTACAACCTCCTTATCAAGAACAACACCATAAACTAACTGAGAATCAGCTAATGAAGCACCTTTCTTCTTCTCAATCTTAATATTATCTAACCTAACCTCATAAGTACCATCAGGTTTCTTCTCAGCAGCTACTACCGCAGCTGATATGACCATATCGATTAACTTATTTATAATATCAGGTGTTGCTAAGTACTTACTAGCTAATGTTGTGTTAAGGACCCTAACTAGTTCAGGCTTAACCTTAGCTAACCCCTCAGGAGTTTCAACCCCACTAACATCTAACTTCACTGCAATTTCATCAAGAAACTCTACAGCTTTAGCTGCAGCCTTCTTATAACCCTCAATTATTATGGTTGGATGTATGTTCTGATCAAGTAGGGCTTCAGCCTTAGTTAGTAAAGTTCCAGCTAAAACTACTACTGATGTAGTACCATCACCTACCTCAGCATCTACAGCTTTAGCTGTCTCAACTAATAACTTAGCAGCTGGGTGCTGAACCTCCATCTCCTTAACTATAGCTGCCCCATCGTTAGTTACTGTTATATCACCGAAGCTATCAACAAGCATCTTATCAAGTCCTTTAGGACCTAAACTAGTCTTTAACACCTCAGCTAATGCTCTCGCAGCTATTATGTTATTCCTTAAAGCATCCCTACCATGAGTTCTCGACGTACCCTCCTTCAAGACCAGTACAGGTATTCCATATAGTGCAGTCATACTGTAATCCCTTGAAATCTATTTCAGATACTTCTATATAAACCTTAATGAAAATAACGAAGACATAACATTAAAAAACCTACTGAGAATATATAGTATAGTCCCGGTGTTTACGAAGATGTTTAAAGTTGACGATATAATTAACATCTATGAAAAGTATATAAGTGTTAATGATGTAGATAAAGCTAATTTCTTCATAGCTGTTCTAGTAGGTTTTTTAGGGTTTATGAAATATCATAAGGTTCTAAGCTCTGAATCTGTAGCAGAACTTGCAAGGACTTTAAGGATAGGTTTAATTGAAGGTCCTAACTACTTAAATCCGTATGTTATGGAGTTGCTTGGTATTTTAGAGGAGGAATTTAATGAAGTAGTATTTAATGAGTTCCTATTTAAGTTAAGGAGTATACTTAGAGAGGAAAGACTTGATAGACTTGAAGTCTAGTAGGAAGTTTTTATGTACCTCATGTAATAGGAGAGTAGCTGTATACTTAAGAAGGAGTTCTGGGGAGAGGTTATGTAGTACATGTTTTGAGAGGTCTTTAATTAAGATTGTGAAGAGGTCTTTAAGAGATGTAAAGGATTTAAAACCAGGTATTAAGTTAGCATCTTTAGTAATTCCTGAGAGGTTAGTAACTAGTATTACAACACTCTATATCTTAAATAAGATTGAGAGGAAATATAATTGTAAAGTAGTAGCTGTATTACCTATCAATGAATGCTACCGTGCTGTAGTAGATAACATAATCAACTCAATAATAAAACCTAAAGTAGGTATTGATGATGAGTTCATAGACATCATAAATTACGGGGATAGTAGATTAAATATTAGTTCTGTTGAAGTCTTTAATAAATACGTTAAACTTACTATTAACTCAATTACTAAGTATAACGTAATAGCTTTACCTCTCACACTAAATGATTTAAGTGAGATAATACTTACCTCATTACTAAGTCATTATTTAGAGAACATACCGACACAACCATCATTTAAATTAAATTCTCAAACATTTATAATACCTTTCTATAATGTCCCTGAATATGATGTCTACATATACTCCTACATTAGAGGTATATACGATCTAACCTTAGATGATATATTAACTTCATTAAGAGATACCTACATTAGTGAAGATCAAGTAATAGTTAAGGAGTTAGTTAGGGATTTAAGTTACAACAACCCTGAATTAACTCAAACCCTCGTTAAGTCCTTCAATAATATTGTAAGGAGTATAACATTCAATAATTAGATAGCAGGTCTTAGAGACCATCTAATACCGTGACGTTGTAATACATCCTTCATACTAATCTTCAATACGTAATAATCTAGTCTTAAATCCATAAAGCAATCCTCTTGTTCAAACACGTTCTTACCATTCAGATACAGACGTATTAAAGGTAATTTATTAATACCTTCATCCTCCTTAATAGTTGAATTATTAGGTACGTTCTCAATATCGAATAATGCGAAGTTAATTATATGTCCAATCCTTGATTCAAGCCTCTCAAACAGGCTTATCATATACCTCTTTACGTCTGTATTACCCTCTACAAAACCTATGAGTACTACATTATTCACTTTCACAAACTTCTTAAACTCATTAATATCTTGAAGTACTTTCAACTCTTAATTCATCCCCACACAATTCTCTATACTTCTGTTTAATTAATGTTTTCTCATCATTACTTAGGAGGACCTCTATATCTATACCTTCTTCTCTAAATTCTTTAGGGTGTTTTACCCCGTTATTATTTAACAACACATAATCATATCTAGTAAGCTCCTTTAACTCCTCACATGATACTGAACTAACATAATTCTTAAGTAACTCCTTAAAATCTAAAAACTCCTTAAGCTGTTTCTCAGTGAGTATACTACCACATACTAAGCAGTACATGTCCTTAGTTAATGAGTTAAAGAGGCATTTAGGACATGTCACTGGTAAAGTTTTTGAATACTGTTCTACCCATGCAATCCTCCATAACCTCCTAAGTACTGGTAGGAGATCCTCCCTACCTAACCTAATAACCTCCTTATACAACTTAGGTGCGTACTCTAACACTGCCTTACCTATGTTATTGACTATAAAGTCTAGATGTTCAGACTTAAGACTATCTCTTAAGTTTAGTAGAGCTATAGCGATTAAAGGATAGACATTCTCTGAAAACCTTCTAAACCTCTTAACCATTGTCTCAACGTCAGGTTTAGTTGTTGGAGATCCGTATAAGAGTTCTACAGGACGTCTAAGTATTTCTAAGTACTCATCCCTACTCAACCCTAAGTACTCTAACCCTAAAACACTTACTAATTCATCAACATTCTTATCTAGCCAACCATTAACATCAACTTCCTTCTTAACCTTAACCTTCTTCTTAGTAGATATAGCCTTACCTGAAGTATCCTCATCCTTTACCTCAGTAATTTCCTTACCCTTCTCCTTCTTCTTAGGCATACATCACTCCCTAAAGACTAAGATCGCTATAAAGTAAATTTATTTTAAATAGTACTTAGATACCTAGTCGTTAAAACTGTAGTGAAATCCTCAGTAAACCGACCCATCATCACTTAAATTAATTCAGACCCGGTTTCAATACATCATCAAAATATACTTACTTTCTCATTAATTATTAAATCTGTAAGCTTAGACATACTCATTAACTCACTCCTTACTATCTCCTCAACATCAGATTTAATAGCATAGAATTGAGAGTTATCATCAACTACTAACCTAACTAGAGCTATTAACGGTTCATCTATAGGCTTACCAATCTGACTTAAGATCTCCATATAGACCTCCCTAACCTTAGGTAACTCCCTAATAATCCTCTCACATGTAATCCTGGCTAAGACGTTATATAACTTACCAACATGACTTACTGGGTTCTTACCAGCTGTTGCTTCAAGACTCATAGGTCTTAATGGTGTTATTAAACCATTAACTCTATTACCTCTACCAGTAGCTCCATCATCACCATGCTCAGCTGAAGTCCCTGTTACTGATAAGTAGACTATACCTTTATCAGGTTTATCAGCTGTATTTACGTAAACCTCTACATCATATCCTGGAGCTATCTTAACAGCTAAGTCTGAAACCTTATTAATTATCTCTTCCTTAACTGATAAGTAATGACTTAAATCAGGTGTTAAACTAGATATTAACGCTGCTGCAATTGTAAGCTTTACCTTCTTACCAATACGTAACCCCATGACCTTAATATCCTCACCAACCTCAGGTAATGACCTCTTAAACTCACTACTGTTTAAGTACCTCTCAACACTTAATACTAATCTCTCTAGGGTTGAGAGTGGTGCATAACTAACACCAAAGCTAGTGTCGTTAGAGAGTGGTTTTGACCTCATACCTAACTTAAATATCTGAACGAGGTCTGCACTACCATACCTAATCTTATAATCTACTACTACATGTCTTTCAGGATCTAAGAACCTGAAATTCCTCCTCAACCACTCCTTAACAGCATTAATCACTATAGTACCTATAGGGATGTACTCTACGGAATTACCCTCACCTATAACCATATCAGTACCTCTACCAGCTACTATTATGTATATTGGGTGTAGTACTTCACCACCACCGAATCTAGGACTAGATTGACCTCCAACTAAAAGAACTTTATCTAAGTTATGATGGAGTATTACCCCATACTTTCTAATGTAGTACTTAGAAAGTTCTATACTTGATGCTTCAGCTGTAGCATCTGCTATATAGTCTGGATGACCTAACCCCTTCCTCTCAACTAACTCTACATGTTGATCCTCCATCGGTGTATAACTTAACCTCTCAACAACTATATTAGTAGACATCATCATACCAATAACAGTGATGCTACGTATATATTAAATTTTAGTACTACTGTATTATAACCTTTATTACTAGTAGTAATATTGTACACCTTACATCTATTGATTACATCGGTTACTAACGTTACGACTATCATATCTTAGGGTTATAATCTATAGCTACGTAAAGTATTTGACTACCTCTTATGAAGACGGTTCCGTACTTAGCTATAGGTGATCTACCACCGTCTGAGAACTCAGTACACTCACTTAAGACTACATTCATAGTTAAGTCAACCATAACTAACCTACCAACATACTCATAACCATCCTTTACCTTAACCAGTACATTCTTATTCATAGCCATCTTTAACGTTTTGAAGGGGTTCTCAACCTTCGAGGCACTCATCAACTAACTACCTCAAGAACTAACTACCTATTCTTAATATTTAAAAGTTTTTCAGGAATGGGAAGTACTGAGGTGATTAGCTATGATTTTAATTTATATGTTAGGAAAACATACAGATTTGTTGAGGTAGTTGTAGTGATTGATTATGGTGATGTAGTAGTAGGTATAGATGTCGTATCATCTGGTGTGAAGTTAAGTGATTATAGGTATGCTCTAGCTGTCTTAAAAGACGGTACCATGACTGTTTACGACGATGTAGGTTTAGGTAGACTTATAAGACTCTTATGGGAGTTAAAGCCTAAGTTAATAGCTTTAGATAATATTATGGAGTTAGGCGGTAGTAAGAAGAATGTCGTTAAGATAGTTAAGTTATTCCCACCTGAGAGTGAGTTAGTTCAGGTTACATTAAGTGCTGATGAATTTGTAGACCTACGTAGGTTAGCTTCTAAAGCAGGTATAGTACTTGAGCATGGTAAGTTAACACCTCAGAAGACGGCTGAGGTATTAGCGATCTTATCGAGTAAGGGTTATGGTAAGGTATTAAAACTCTTTGAGGATAGAATTAAAGTAGTTATTAGTAGGGGTAGGGTTCCTGGTTCAGGAGGTTCTAGTTCAGAGAGGTTTAAGAGGGGTTTAAGAACTTCAGTATTAAGTGCTGTTAAGAGGTTTAAGGAGGAACTCGATAGTAGGGGTATTGATTACGACTTAACTTTTAGGGAGAGTGATGGAGGTATTGAAAGAGCTGTATTCACTATATACACTCGGAGGAGTGAGATAAGTAGTATATTAAGAGTTGTTAAGGGATTTAACGTAAGTATTAGGGTTAAACCAGTACTTAAGAAGAAGTTCTTAAGTTTAGTAAGTAGTAACTTAACTACAGATAAGTTCATTATAGTTGGAGTAGATCCAGGTATAGAGACAGGTCTAGCTATAGTTGACCTAGACCTTAACCCCTTACTAGTATTAAGTAGTAAGAACTTAGATAGAGAAGAAATACTTCAGATCATCCGTAAGTATGGAATACCCGTCCTAGTCTCTACGGATAAGAACCCACCACCAGAGATTATTGAGAAGTTAGCTGCTAGTTTAAACTCTGTACTGTACTCTCCTTCAAGAACATTAAGTACTGCTGAGAAGGACTCCTTAGTATATGAGTATGTGGAAATCCATAAGTTAAATTTAAAAACTACTCATGAAAGAGATGCTTTAGCATCATGTTTAAAGGCGTATAAAGAATATGAGGAGAAATTCCTACAACTCATGAGTAGACTTAATGAGATAGGTCTTCACCCACGAAGGCTTCAGAAGTATAAAGCTGAGATAATTAGGGGGAGACCAGTAGCTGAGGTAGTAGAGAAGATAATTAACGACTACATCAGTAAAGGGGAGACTTACGGAAAGGAGAATATCGTTAGGATGATTAAGTTATTAGTTAATGAAGATATTGAGAGGAGGGATAAGGAGCTTATAGCTGAGATGGAGAAGATAGCTAAAGAACGTGATGTACTCCGTAAACGTGTAGTTGAGTTAGAGAGACAGCTTACACAGTTAGAAACAGAACTACATCTAAGAACCTTAGAGTTTAATTCTGAAGTTGCTAAGGATAGGGAGATCTCAGAGTTAAGACATAGGTTGAGAAAACTTACAGAACATCTAAGTAGTTTAGAGGAGCAAATAACAGGTATGGCTAAACTCATAGATAGTTTAAAGGAGGCATTCAACCTACTGTTTAACGGTAAGTACTTAATAGTGAGATCAATACGAAGATTATCAGTTGAAGAGATCTTAAGGTCTTCTCAAACCTTAGGTAATATAAAGGAAGGTGAGGTAATATTCGTTAAAGAATTACGTGAATTTAAAGAAGATTTAATGAAACTTATCAACTCACTAAAATTAAGGATATTAATACCTAAACCACTTGAAGAACATAAAGATATTAAACCCGTATATCAAGTAGTGATATATCCATGTAGAGATTATATAGAAGTAAGTGATGATGTAGTCCTAATACCTAAAGAAGTAATTAACGAACTAGAGAAGTATGAAGAGGAACTACGTAAGGAGATTATGAAGAAAAGTGAATTCACTCTTGAGAAATTACTAAACCTTATTGAGGAATATAGAACTAAGAGAACCATCAACATCTCTAACAACTCCAACTAAGTTAACTGTCATCACCTCTAACTTTAAATAATGAGTCACTCAGTTATAGTACAATATTAGAGATGTTGAATGTATTCTATTAGGAGTATATATGTTACGATCTTGAGAGGACGATCAAACCTTAATAAAGACTGCTACAGTTTCCTAAATTAAATATAAGTTAAGTAGTGATAATGAGGATATAATACAAGCTTAAAAATACTTTAAAACCCTTTAATTCGTAGATATTGTTGAAAGTGTGATATAGGTTGAACTCTAATGAAGAGATTAAAGTTATCCTTAATAAGATAGCTAGTGTAGGTGTCTTAAGACCTATTACTAGCGTAAGTATAGTTTTAAAGTACTTAGGATTTGAGGGAGTTAATGAGTCTCTACTTAATGATTTAGTTAGTAAGGGATTCTTAAAACGTGATTTTATTGATAAGTTACTAGCATGCCCTAAATGTAGTTCTTTATCAATCATAACTAAGTATGCCTGCCCTAGATGTGGTAGTATAAACCTAGAGAAAACTAAGATAGTACAGCATATAGAATGCGGTTATACTGATAGTATTATTAAATTTTTAAGACCGGATAATACCTTAGTATGCCCTAAATGTGGTAGGGAAGTAAATGAGAAGAACATGAAGGTTTACATTCAATTCTTCGAATGCTTATCCTGTGGATTAAAGACATCACAACCTAACATAGTACATATGTGTGGTAATTGCGGTAATATCTTTAAACCTATAGATGCTGTACTTAAGTCAGTATATATTTACGAATTAAGTAGTAAGGGTAGAGAATTAATTGGGAAGTAACTGAAGTAACACATACCTCTGAAGGATTTCAAAGATATAACACTCAAAACCTGCATAGTTACTAAACCTACAGTAACGATGACTTAACTACCAAATATGAATAATTGTATGATGTTAGGTGATACAACACTTAATAAGATATGGATTACTATAAAGTTTAAGGCTGATAGGATTAATATATATGGGAATGACCTAGTAATACTACCCTCAACACATTTACCGTAGGATGATCCAGAAACTAACGCTATTACTACTGATGTATAATATAGTAATGTATACATAAACTCCACATTAGGTCTAGTAATAAATGTAGCTACGGCAGTATTTAATGAATTCATAATTAGTAGTAAGAACATAACAGCGAAGTCATATACTATTATAACTATTAATAATAGGATTAGATACTGTCTTAAAACTCTCCTCCTGTAATTCTTATATGAACTTATATTACTTAATATGGTAGAAGCCCTATCTAAAACATCAACTGCTTTCCCACCACTTTCCTCAGCTACAGAAAGTATCCTTAATATGTAGGTAAACTCCTTACCTAAATCCCTCTTAATAATACTTATAGCTTCGTCAAGACTATTACCTAACGCAATTAAGTTTAGAAACTTCTCAATAACATCTCTAAAGTAACCCTTTAAGTTCGGTAGTGTTAATGATATTGATTCATATAATGTAGCACCAGACCTAATATACGTTGCAACACTGAACATAAAATCGGTTATCTGACCCTCTATAGATTTAAACTTCTTAACCTCACCCATACTTAATATAGTTAATACAGTATATGTTATGAGTAGGAGTAAGGACATTATGACGGTATAGGAATAACCGTAAGGAATAACTAAATATGAAATTCTAATAACCTTAACATATCCTATCCCTACTAGATACATGGTTAAAATTATGAGGAATGTTAAGGAAATCACTAAAGATGTTAGTATTCTAAACCTAATCATAACTGAACCACACTCATCACATAGTCGACAAGTATATAATAGGCTAGAGATGATGAGGGAACTATTAATAATGTAGTAATTATCAGTAGGACGTATGGGTCTAAAATACCGAACGGTGCTAGAGTTGATGTTGATGCAATGATTGAAACTATTAATGGAAATATTAGAGCTATTACTACAAAAGCCTCAGATAAGATACTTACGTAATCTATCACCTCCTCCATCCTTGAACGGATATCGATGAAGTAATTATCTATTAAGTAATTAATAACTGGTAGGACGTCACGACCACTCTTACTAACATTACCTATAGTAGTTAGGAGTGAAGCAAATGATTTGCAAGGTGTTATTGATGCTACATAATGAAGTACTTCATCTAAATCCTTACCTAGGTATACTTCATTAGCTATTAACTCTAACTCGATATTAAAATCCCTTAACTCCTCAAAATCCTTAAGCCTGATGAGAGCTTTAGTAATTCCTAACCCAGCAACTATAAAGGTTGAGAGAAAGTAGAGAAGTCTAAGATACTTAGATTCTAATTTAAACCCTCTATTAGCGTAGACTATCTTAGGTATTAACAACATCATCAGTAACGATGCTGGAATTACTAAGAATGTGATGAGTAACGTAGTTACTATAGCATTAATTAGAGTAGTTATCATGTTAAGTATTATTAAACCTACCACAACTACTACAGCAATAATCATGATCGTGACATAAGCTACTACCTCCAAGTACCTTCTTAAAGATGTAGTTATACCAGAACCTATAACATACTTCTCAAGTTCTTTAAATCCTAAATACTTAACAAACTTATCAAGTAATTTAACTAGATAATTCGTAAGGCCCTACCTCTGACTCAGCTACTAAGTAGAGGGTTGTCCAATCAGCTCTATACGACCTAACAATATTTCGAAGTTCTGAAATACTTACCTTACGTTTAGCTAACCACTTCATTAAAGTAGCCCTCCTTAAAAGATCGTTGAAGACATCATCATAACTAACCTGTCTCCTCTCAGCTATCATTTTAATGACATGACTATGACCGGTGAATACTATAGAATCGTTACTCCGGACCCATCTAAACACAGTACTTAAGATTAAGTCTCCAGTCCTAGGGTCTAAGCCCTCAACTTCTTTAACCTCAAGAACTCTCCTACTAATTCCTTCACCAACCTCAACCTTACCTAAGCTTACATACACTCTAACTAGTTGTAGTAAGTATTTAGGTATGTTGAAGGGCTCAGCTAATAACCTCCTAATAGCTGTCCCCACATCATCAGCATGGATTGTTGCTAAACCACCATGACCTAAACTGATAGCTTGGAAGAAAGTGTATGCTTCCTCACCTCTAAGTTCACCAACAATTATTACGTCAGGTCTTTGTCTTAAAGCATTCTTAAGTAATTCATAGAGTGTAACATTTACAACACCTTCCTCAGTTGAAGTCCTAGTAATTAGTGAGACCCAATTCTCATGACCAAATAAGTTTAACTCAGGAGTTTCCTCTATAGTAATTACTTTAATCTCCGGTGGTAGGAGTAAAGCTATAGAGTTAAGTAGTGTTGTCTTACCAGCTGCTGTAGGACCTACTATTAAAGTACTCTGTAAATTCTCTATCAACAACCATAAATATGCAGCTACTAAAGGATCTAAAGTCTTTAAATTTATTAAATCAATTATTGTGTACGGTTCTGCCTTAAACTTCCTTATAGTGAATGTAGAACCTCTTCTAGATATTACATCGATAGTTACATGAACTCTATAACCTTCAGGTAGTATCACACCGTCAACTATAGGCTTAGCAATACTTACTTCTAAACCAGCTCTAAACAATAACCTACGTACAATAGACTCTAGAGTCTTAACATCTTGTAGGACTATATTAGTCCTTAACCACTCATAAACATTATGGAATACGTATATAGGTATATTAACACCACTACATACGATATCCTCTAACTTAGTATCTCTAATTAGGGGGTCTATTATCGAGTACCCTATCAAGTCCCTAGCAACATAATATGAAATCTTATCAATTAATACTTCATTACTTACCCTAATACCTAATAAGTTACTAGTTATAACCTTCTTAACAACTTCAATACCTTCCTCAACATTAGTTAAACTTCTTAACCCCCTACTTACTGAGATATTCTCAAAAATCCTCTGCTTAACAATACTTAACAGGTTCCTCTCTTCATCTGATAATGTAGGTTCTATAACATCATATACCTTCTGATTAGACTTATCAACATATATTAACGCGTATGAGTAATTCTTAATTAATGGGTAGAAATCAAGAACTTTAACTTCATCATATCTTAAATCTCTCTTAGATACTGACTCACTCTTAATGACCTCCCTAACATCAGACCCTCCTAACCTTTTAAACTTCTTCATAATACTATCCAACATTGTTTAACCCCTAAGTCACTGCGAAGACGTAAGACGCCTCATAACCTCTAGCAGTAGTTACCTTAGCTATATATACACCACGTGGTAGCAACATCTTCAACTCAACACTAACCTCAATAACATCCCCACCTCTAACAACAACACTACTTAAGTTCTGAGCTAATGTCAATCCTGAAGAACCGTTAATGATGTACACAGGACCTACCCTAACATCATTATTCACTAAATTCCTAACATAAATTTTTACTATATTACCCTCAATACTTACTGCCTCTATCCTCACCCTCTCACTTAAGAAAGGAAGTTCAGAAGGTGTTTGAGAAACTGTTGATGAAACCCAATTCCAGAGTATTAATGAAGTAGCTATAGATATTAGTATTAAGAGGACTGTAGCAATTATTGGTGATACACCCTTCACTAAATACACCGTAAATTTAATAATTATAGAAAATTTAATCTTTGAGGTTTAACATTATTACCCATAAAGTTTAATCTCTTAGAGTGTCTCATATCTCTAGGTGATTATTTTAAATTCTAATGAATTCTTCGAACAATACTCCACTCTGTAGTACTCTATAATTCATAGTTAGTTCAATAGCTTCTCTAACTAAAACTATCTTAGCTAGCATTGCTATAGTCTTAAAAGTGTTTGAGTCTTCAATAACTCCTAACCTAATTATTAAGTCTGCAATATATGCTAATAACTTATAGATCTCTTCATCAACTTGAATAACTACTATAGAATCTACTTTCTGATCCCTTCGTACTAAGACTGAGTAATAATCACTTACGTAGGATATAGCATCATTTATTAACACGTAGATTAAATTACCGTTACTTGATAATAACTCCTTAAGAACTTCTACACCCTTACCGAGGTTATTAATAAATGTAATATCATCTTTTAATATGTTGTACCTAGTTATCACGTCTGCATACCTTTGAGGTATATCGTTAACTACTATATACCAATGATAATTCATGAAAGCCCTCTTAAGTATCTCAACACCTACGTGGAAAGTATATGTGTATGGATTACCTATTAGTAATATTATAGCTGATTTCGGTAACTTCATAGATAATTCGTAGAATATTTCGGTCAATACCAACACCTACACGTAAGCTACTACTTAAGACAGGTTTTCCCATCCCTAAAAACTTTTACTAATTCTTCAGATACGTTATAACAACCAATACCTCTCTTAATTAAACCCTTACTTACTAATTTATTAATTACCTTAGCTGGTTCTTGAACACCGTATAAAGCTTTCAACTCCTTCAAAGCTATTAACTCACCAACAGATCTATACCTTATGAAGTAATTAAGAGCTATAGCTTCATCTCTAGAGAGGTTATTAATAACATCTTTAACCCTACTATCCATGATCAATACATCCCTAAATTATAATGTATTAAACCACTCATAAGTATTACTATGGATTTAAGGTCTACGTTAGGGATTATAGACTAGTTAGAAAATGATGTTCTTAAGAATAACTTCATAAGTACACCCTGATGCGGGGGGTTAAATTTAAAAGGTTTAAGCCCTACATATGTAGGGGGTTGGGGGGCTATGAGTACTGTACATACTTTATTAAACTATGGGGGAAGGAGTAACTACAGAGTAGTTGGTAAACATGTCTTCGGTAATCTATATGATTGCGATCCTAAAATATTATCAGATGCTGATTACCTAGTTAAAGTTGCTGTTGAAGCCTCTAAAGAGGGAAATATGACTTTATTAGATGTTAAGTATTGGAAGATAAGTCCAGGCGTAAGTGTTGTAGCAATAATCCTAGAATCACATATAACTATACATACATGGCCTGAATATTGTTTTGCAACAGTTGATGTATATTCATGCGGTCACCATACACGTCCTGAAGATTCTTTCAAATACATTGTTAAGGCGTTAAGAGCTGAAAGATACGAATATAAAGTAGTTGATAGGTCATTATAATAATTAAAAAATATTTTTAAACCACACATAACCTACATTTAATTTTTTTCTAGGTTATTACGTGAGGGTTTATTAACCTCAGAAATATATTTAATTAGGAGGGTACAGGGACGTTAGAAAGCCCTCCAACCCCCGCGGTGGTTGGGGGTTAGGAAGAGATTATTAAATACCCCCAACACCGCTACAACTACCTCATATACACCTTCACACTATTCAGAAATTCCATAACAACATCCCCCTACTTTCAATATACGTGAGTAGTTCTGACCTCCTCCCAGCACCAGCAAGAACCTCGTCCTTTAATGCGTGGGGTTTAAAGCTACATCTAGGGGTTTAGCCATGGGCTGGGTTTCCAGCCTGTTATCCCTACCCCTCTCGGGACTTGAGGTAAATTAAGGATTTAAAGTATACCTACAATACTTAAAATGACGTACTAATGAAGGTTGGAGTTATTGGTGGTGGTATAGGGGGTCTTTACGTAACTCTTAAGATTATTAAGTACTCTGATGTAGAGTTGTTTGAGGAACATAATGTTGTAGGATATCCTAAACATTGTACTGGTTTAGTTAGTGAGGGAGTACTTAACCTCATAGGTAGTGGTATCCGGGATTACATCTTAAATAGTTTTAACATGTACACGTTAATACATGATTTAAGACCTAATAAATACTTAGAACTTAAGTTCAGTAATTATGTATACCTCATAGATAGGCCTAAGGTTGAGGAATACTTAAGTGATGAGGTCCAAGGTCGTGGAGGTATTATCCATTTAGGTATGAAGGTAACTTCAGTAAATCCTTCAGAGGCGTCGGTAATAATCAACAATACAGTTAAACGTAACTACGATATTGTGATTAACGCTGAAGGTGCTAAAGCACTCATCTCAAGAACTTATAATTTATGTTCAGAGGTTAATTACTTACTAGGATTACAGACAGTTGTAAAATGTAGGAATGAGTTGGATAACCCGTACGTGATCTTCGGTAGTAATATAAGTAGAGAGTTTTTCAGCTGGTTAGTCCCTATAGATGGTAACTACGTAATTGCTGGATTAGCAGATAGTTCTAGAGACCTTTACCCTAAGTTAATGTATGTTGTAAAGAAATACTTAGTTAGAAGGTATGGGTCCGGCTCTATATCTTTTAAGGAATTCTTCGGTGGTTTAATACCTATATCTACACCATGTAGACAAGTTATTGAGAGGCTCGTAGGGGTTGGAGATGCTGTCTCCACAACAAAACCGTTAAGTGGTGGGGGTATATACGCTATAGTTCATCAAGCAAGAATGTTAGAAGAATCCTTCAGGAATGGTTTAACAATTGATGATGTTATTAGGAGGTATAAACGTCGGATATCAAGACTTACAAATAATTTAAAGATCCAACATATAATTCGGAAACTCTTAACTATAAGATTCAACAATATTAGTGAGTTTGTGAGGTATGTTATTGATTCCGGTGTTAATAATATTACATTAGCTGATTACGATACTTACGTAGTTGACATATCTAAAAGTGATGCTTTCAAACTAATTAAGACTTTACTACTTAATATTATTTAAACTACTCAAGTCTTTAGATCATACTGCCCCACACACTCAATCACTCTTAATAACTTTATCACTTATTTAGATACGGTGTGGATGGTGAGGTGTGATGTATGTGGTGTGAGTAACGCTATCATCCTTCAGAGACATACTGGTAGGTACCTATGTAGTAAATGTTTTATAGATGATGTGAGGTCACGTATCTTAGATGAGGTAAGGAAGTATGAGATGTTTAGAGATAATGATAAGTTACTATTAGCGTTATCAGGTGGTAAGGACAGCTTCGTATTATTTGATGTGATATCAAGTATTCATGATGTTAGTAGATTAGGTGTTATAACAGTAGCTGAAGGTATTGTAGGTTATAGTAGGGATGAAGATATTATCTGGATTTTAAGTAGGTGTAAGGAGTTAGGGATAGACTGTATTAAGACCTCAATAAAAGACGAACTTAGTTACTCACTTACTGAGATTGTTGACCTATCTAATAAGTTAGGTGTTGATGTTAGTCCCTGTACGTATTGTGGGATGATTAGGAGGAGAATTATTAATAGATATGCTAGAGAGTTAGGTTATGATAAGGTATTAACTGCTCATAACTTAGATGATGAGGCTCAAACAGCATTGATAAACATATTAAGAGGTGATTTGAGTAGGTTAATTCAGTCACATCCTAAAGGACCTAAATTAAGCCCTCTCTTCATAAGGAGGGTAAAACCACTTAGGAAGATTTATGAGTGGGAGTGTGCTCTATATGCGTACTTAAAAGGATTTAAGTTTCAAGAGGTTGAATGCCCATACATAACTACTAGACCTACATTAAGAGCTAAGGTTAGAGAATACCTCTACAGGTTAGAGACTGTTAAGCCTGGAACACTCCTAAGATTCCTAAACATCATTGATGATTTAGTGATTAAGTTCTTAGATAGTACTAGTAGACTACCAGACCTACCTACATGTAAAATATGTGGTGAGCCTACAGCTTATAACAGGAGTTTATGTAAGACTTGCGAATTACTCACTAAAGTAGGTGTTATAAGATGATTGTTGATAAGAGTTTATGGTCTAGGAAGAAGGAACTTATGCTGAGGAGGTTATTAGAGGATCAGGATATAGGATACTTAGATGAGGAGTTATATGATATCCTGCTAGAGTTCTTCAGGAGGGAGAATACCTTCACTATAAGTTCATGTAGTGGTAGGGTAGTGTTTATCGATACTCAAATTCCTTGGGTAAGGAAGGGATCAACTATAATTTTTAAAAAGCATAAGCCGATAACAGTAGAGGAATGCTTAGATATTATTAGTAAACCAGTACTACATAATCTCTGGATGATCGTTACCGGACCCATAATACATGTATCAACAGCTTCGTTAAGAGAAGCACATCTTATAACATCTATCGCTAGAACTGCTGGTTTTAAACATAGTGGTATAATCAGTATTAGACGTGATGGGATAATAATCGAGTTAAAAAGTGGTGTAAGCGTAACACAGATAATTAAATCAGGTGATACCATCTTAGTAAATCTAGACCGGATTAATGAGTTAATACAGATATGTAATAAAGTGTTACTAAAGGGTAAGGAAAGATTATACCGTCTTAGAGAATTATTAATAAAGTATAGAGGAGTTACTTAACCATTACTAATTTATGGAGCCGGGGGCGGGATTCGAACCCGCGAATAAACGGGTATCCATGACTGACTCACTGCAGCCCGCCGCCTTAGGCCGCTCGGCCACCCCGGCTCAATAAAGTAAAGTCCTCAAAACTTTTAAATCTTTCAACTCCCGTAACGATCTATAGTTGAAGTTCATGACGAGAGGGTTAAAGTATAGTAAGTTAGGTATTTATATACTACTTAATAATAACTTTTACGTAATACCATGTTTGGTGGGGGACTACGAGTTACAGTAAGAGGGTCTTAAGGGATGTGTTGGTAAGACTTAAGGATGTGGGTGTTGAGGGGGTTATCATAGGTAGTACTGTATTAATGCTTTACTTAAACCTTGATGAATTTGAAGATGATATAGATGTCTTCGTAACTAATTTCAGTCCTTACGCTGATGAAGAATTAGTTAGGAGTATAGCTGTGAAACTCGGTTGTGAATTATCTCAGAATGAGTGGGGGACACCATCACTTTACTGTAGTTTCAACGATAATGAATTAACTATTGAACTCCATGAAAACGTGCTTGACTTATACATCCCGGAGAATATCATAAAATCAGCTAAGGAGGTTAAACTACTAGATATTAAGGTTAAATGTATTAGTATTGAAGATTATATAGTCTTGAAAGCACGTGCTGGTAGAGATCATGACCTAGAAGATCTAAAAGTAATTTCCGATATGGTTAGGAGAGGTGATTTAAAGTTAAATATTAACTTAATTAAGGAGAGGATTAGGGAGGAATTTCCTAACGAGGAGAAATTGATAATGAGTAGACTTAGAGTTTCAAGTTTAAAGATCTAAATACTTAAGTAACGTTAATGTTCTCAGTAGACAGTAATTCATAGTTATTCATATTCACTCATCTAAGGCTTCATCCCCTCTTAAGCTAAGTATTCATAATCTTCCTCATAAGAGTACTATAGTTCATTTGAGTACTTGAGTTTTTGGAGATTTGAGTAATATTTAAATACTTTAGCTTAGTGTATACAGAATACTCATAGTTACCAAAAGATAAAGCACGGGTAACCACTACTGAGTTAGAGTACGTAGTACTACTAAACACTAATTTAATCCTAACCGCCCTTCTTACCACCAAATTTCTTCTTAGGTCTTAAATTCTTACTCTTACATCTACGGCATTTAGTAGCTCCTAAAGGATTAAGTGCTCCACACCTCCTACACACTAACTTATTATGTAATCTCTCCTCAACAATCTTGGTTTTAACTGGATCTGTTATAGGCATATACTGACACCTACACTATACCTATACTGTTGAACTACTTACTATCTCAGATTTTAAATCTTATTAGGTTTTACTTAAAGTTGTTTTAGTAAAAACTTATATATTCTAAGTAATAGATACCTGTGAGTGATTTAAATGTTTGAGGAGGAATGGTGGGAAGAAGAGGAAGAAGAATGGTGGGAAGAGGAAGAAGAGGAGTGGGAGGAAGAAGAATGGTAACTAAGGTTGAACCTAAGTCGTATTTTTAATTAAGTAATTTCACTTTAAGTCATCCCTTAATTGTAACTTTAAGTAGTTAGTTAGTATGATTACTAAGGTGTTAGTGATGGTTAGGATTGCAGTAATAGACTACGACGTATGTAGACCTAGTAAGTGTAATTTAGAATGTATACGTTTCTGTCCTATTAATAAGTCAGGTTCTAAGGCCATAGAATTATCCGAGGCTAAGAATGGGAAACCAATAATATATGAGGTAGTATGTGTTGGTTGCGGTATATGTGTTAGGAAGTGTCCTTATAAAGCTATAACAATTACTAACTTACCTGATGAACTTGAGAGAAGGTTAGTCCATAGATACGGTATTAATTCATTTAAACTCTACGGACTACCTACACCAATTAATAATAAAGTCTTAGGTATTGTTGGTAAGAACGGTATAGGTAAGACAACAGCTGTTAAGATATTATCTGGGGAACTCATACCTAACTTAGGTGTCTTAGATACTAAACCGTCATGGGATGAAGTACTTAAGTTCTTTAGAGGTAGTGAGATATACCAGTACTTAAGTAGGTTAGTTAATAAGGACTTACGTGTAGTTCATAAAATTCAACATGTAGATGTTATAAGAAGGTATGTTAAAGGTACTGTTAAGGATGTGATTAGTAGAGTTGATGAGAGGGGTCTTACTAATGAAGTACGTAAATTCATAAATTTAGATAGTTGTTGGGATAGTAATATAAGTGATTTAAGCGGTGGTGAGTTACAGAAGTTTGCAATTACTGTAGCATTATTAAGAGCTGCTGATGTCTACATATTTGACGAACCATCAAGTTATTTAGATGTTTGTGAGAGGTTAAGAGTTTCACAAGCTATTAGGGAGTTTACTAGGGGTAGTTACGTCATAGTAGTAGAACACGACCTAACAATACTGGATTACATCTCAGACTATGTTTCAGTAGTATATGGTGAGCCAGGTGTTTTCGGTATATTCTCTAAGGTATACTCAGTAGGTTCAGGTATTAATAACTTCTTAATCGGGTACTTACCAGCTGAGAACATGAAGATAAGGACTGAACCTATAGTATTTAGTAAATTCAGTAGGTCGTATGAGGTAAGGACTGAAGGTATATTTATGACATGGCCTAATCTGAGGAAATCCTTAGGAAACTTCAAGTTAAGTGTTGATGCTGGGAGTATTACTAGAGGGGAGGTTTTAGGTATAGTTGGACCTAATGCTATAGGTAAGACTACATTCATAAGGTTATTAGCTGGTGAGTTAGAACCTGATGAAGGGTATGTACCAACTACTGCATTAAGGATTAGTCATAAACCACAGTACGTTAAGACAGAATTATTTAAGTGGGAGACTGTTGAGGACGCATTAAAAGACCTCTGTAACTCTTCTCAATTATCATGTAGTGATTGGTTCCAAAACGATGTTATAAAGAGGTTAGGAGTTCATAAACTCTTAGTCAGGAGGGTTGATGAGTTAAGCGGTGGTGAGTTACAGAAGTTTGCAATTACTGTAGCTCTAGCAACTGATGCAGATATCTACTTACTGGATGAGCCGTCAGCCTTCATAGATGTTGATGAGAGGTTAACAGTATGTAAAGCTATTAAGAAAGTTATTGAGGTGAGGAAGGCTGTAGCTTTTATAGTAGATCATGACCTAACAGTAATAGATAATATCTCAGATAGAGTTATAGTCTTCAAGGGTATCCCAGGAGTTATAGGTAGAGCTTCAAGTCCTACAAGTCTAAAGCACGGTATGAACGACTTTCTTAAGGAGTTAAACGTTACTTTTAGGAGGGATAGAAGGACAGGGAGGCCTAGGATAAATAAACCAGGTAGTTACTTAGATAGGTATCAGAAGTCCATCGGTGAGTACTTCTATGAAGCATACTTAGAGGAAGTAGAAGAGTAGGACTAAAATCTAAGTAAGGATTCATATCCCTACCGTGATGGGGAATCCACTTAATATTAATGTTTAAGGTAACAGTATAGCAATTCCTATCAGTACTATACCTATTAATGCTAACATTAAGGTAAACTCCTTAACCTTTAAGTTTACCAGCCATTTACCTAAGGACAGCACACCTTTACCTACGTAAACTACTATAACAAGACCAACTAGAGTAATACCTACTAATGCTAGGACTTCAGAGTAACTACTAATTCCTGAAATCCAGTTAAACCACCCTAAGATCTTTGTTAATACTTCAACACCCACTATCGACACCTGAAAATAAACTCAAAACAGAATACTTAAAAGACTAGCCAGTAATTCTGTCTTAATTTAAGAATTACTAAACTAGAAAGATTAAGTTGTAAATTTCTTAAGACCTCATAAGTTCTAAAGTGATTACCTCCTCATACCTCTTACTCTTTTAGTAGTTAAGTCTATTTCAGCCTCAATAGCACTTACCTTACTCTTCAACCCATCAATACTACTTATTAATGTATTTAACTCCTCAGGATTTAACGGGTTTTTCTCTAGGAATTCTAAACCACTACTCGTTAACTTAAGCCTCCTTGTTACTGCATCTGTTTCTACTAACCCTAAATACAAGAGTATGTCTATATCATCTTTTAATTGCTTACTGAATGGTACCCCACCGATAGTTGTGAATGAGTACTTAAACTTGACCTTAGCCTCAGTCTGTAGTAGGTATACTAAGTTTATTAATGCTTTCTCAGATATACTCTCTAAATGTTTTATAATGTAAAGTAATCTTATTTTAAATTCATCATTTCTGATACTGTCTATAGTGATAACAGGTCTCGTAACTATCCTTAACTCCTTAGTCTGCTTCTGCTGTTGACTCATACTAACCCTACCTTATTACTACGTTACAAATTATTAAAGCTTAGTATTGACTTGATGTTTTTGAAGAACACTTTATAAGTTAAGCATTAGTTAGGGGTTAAATGGATCTTGTAGAGTTTATTAGAGGTTTGACTTTACAGGTAGTTGCTATAGCGTGGTTTATATTCGTACTAGCATGGTTTGTTGGTTGGGCTTTAAAAGGAGCACCAGTACCTTTCTATAGACTGAAAAGGGCTGGACAATCATTAGTTGAGGACGCTATAATTGCAGCATTTTGGTTAGCGTTAGGTAGTTCTATCTTCTCCTTAATCTCCTACATAGCATCAAATATAGCTCAACCAACACCTCCACCACCCCAGCCTTAAGCCTTAAGGTGTGTTAATATATGAATGACGATATGCTGTTATTAGCGTTTAGTCTAGCTATACTAACATATAATTTAGGGATCCTCCTTTACTCACTCCCTATACCTATAAAATCAATTAAGAGATGGGGTTCTAACTTAATAGTGGATGCTATATCATCATCTATACTAATCTCATGTTTTACTCTAATCACGAGCTTAGCATCAAGGATTTTAAACATCTTAGGAAGTGATTGGAGTAGTTATTTTATGTGGGTTAGTGGTAGGGTTGCATTAATATTCTCAGGTTTTTCAGTACTAACGTATATCTCAGGACTACTTAAGTATTCATACATAATCTCACTACTATCATCACCAATAAATGTCGTCTTAGGGTACTTATCAGCAGCACTCTCAGCTCTTAAAGTATTAGTATTCTTAGGATCCTTCATACTGAATTACTACAGTTACTTGATACTCTTAGGAGTTATTCTATACTCAATACCGTTTCGAATAGGTAAGAGTGTTGGGGCTTACTTAATAGCTATGTCTATAGTTTTTTATGTAGGACTACCTCTAATGCCTGTATTTGTAGAGACGTTCCAATCATCTATAAGTAGTGTAAGTTTAGAATCCACTGAAATTTCTGGGAGGGTTATTGATTTATCCGGGAATGCTGTACCTAATGCTGTAATTCAGTTATACGAAGGTGATGATGTTGTAGGGACCATACTGACGAATAATCAGGGGAGGTTTATCCTCGGTCGTGGATATGACTTACTACCTAAGAACTTCAGTTATAGGATCTCATTAGAACTTTACGGATTTACATTTATTACATCACCAGAGAACATCAGTAGTGATGTATGTGTAGGTAAGGAGTTATGTAGTTTAAACGTAAGTGTCCCAGGACTTATAACAACTGCTGGTGGGGCCTTACTAATACCGTTACCTACTAGTTCTAACGTATACGGTGTAGTAGTTAGAGATAATGAGGTGAACTTTACATTAACTACTAACCCTGACGTACTACCTACGGAGTTACTCATAGCCTACCCTAAAGGGACTAAGATGAAATACGTGATAGTTAATGATGAAGTGTTTAGTTGTCAATATATAACTGATTTCACCTGGTACGATATAAACATTAACTTATGTAGTGTATTACTATTAAGTAACGTGACTAACGTTAGAGTGATTTATGAGAAGATATTTAGTGAGAAACCATCAATTAGTGAGAGACGTATAGTAAGTATGAGTGAGATCCCTTCATTTATAGCTACTATGATCTCGATAGGTATGGCCTTCATATACTCATTAGTATTCCTACCATCACTTTATCTAATACTACTTCTATCAGTATCAGCATCTCTAGCTAGGTTCTTAGGTGGTAGGGGATTACCTATAAGGATCTTCTAGGTGGGTTATAATGATTAAAATAACTTACTTAGCATTAATTTTAGGTAGTTTATTAATACTGATAACTACAGCCTCCAACAATATTAAAATAATAACTTTATCAGTAATAATCTTCACATTAATCTATGAGATTATAAGGAGTAGAAGAGAGACTGTAATCACTTAAACTCAAGAACATCAATCTTATACCATATAACCTTACCCTTAAGTAACTCCTCTACGAATTCCTTAACATTACCTTCAACCTCAATGAAGTATAACTCATTAACAACCTTACTCCTAACGTAATTAAGTACCTTATACTTTGAGGCTATATTACCGTATATTTCATTAGCTACAGAACTATCATATGTAGTAAAGAATATTGAGGTCTTAACATATCCTTTATGTCCAGGGATCATACTGACACCTAATCAAGTAATTACATATCTACCAGTAAGTTTAAAACTCTGACTATTTACACTTTTAGGTTTTAACGACTTTAACAATTATATGCTGATGGAGTTGTTAGTAACGATGGGTATAATTAAGGATCTTCCTATATAGTGTCTTAATATTCTCTACCTCATACTTGAATACTTCCTCAACATCAACATTATTAGAGGTTAACATATCTAAGTTTTCTATAACCCAATCACAAGCTAAGGATATGTGAATATCCCTAGTTTTTAAGTTTATTAATAGTGGGTAAATCCTACAAGATAATGGTTTAACCTCATGAATTCTACATCTTCTCTCTTGGATGTCGTAGAAAGGACAGAACCCATAGATAACTAACTTATAAAATCCTTCACATAACTTAGTAATGTTTAAGTTTATACCGTATTCATCAGCTTTAAGCTTAAGGTTATGGAGTTCATCTTCAAGTATTATCGGCATTTCATCAATAGACACGAAGAAACAACAGTGTATACAGTGGTAACACTTAAATCTTAATGTATTACTCATGAAAACCACTCAACATTTAAACTCTATAGTAATTACATCACCATCAACTAACCCTAAATACTCTCTTAAGCATTTATCAGAGATTACCTCTACTACATTCTTAGGGTTTTTAGACCTGAAAGGTCTTACAACTATAACATCTTCTGAAATACCATTACGTCTCTCTAATATCTTAGAATACCAGTAGTAGAACCCTCCGTAACTTACATCACCTAACACTATATCATTTACAATACCTGGAGTACAAATACTCATCAACTCATCAACACTTAAACTACTTAACACAACATTTAACGTACCGTAATACGGTTTCGAACCTAAGATCCTACTTAATATATCGGTATATACTGGTAGACTAACGTACTTCCTCCCATCACCAATACCTGATACAACAGTAGCTTCAACCCTCAACATCATAACCTCCTAAACTTCTTAGATATAGTATCAGCTATATATGTCGGTTCTGGTAGGTAGTGGTTCTTATATAGGCTAGGTGTTAACTTCATTAAAGACTTAATAGATATTTTATGTCCTATTGATACGTAGGTATCCTTACCTAACCATCTGTAGACCAACCCGCAAACCTCACCGTCAACCACTATATACTCTACACCATCAGCATACTTGATCACCTTACCATAAAGTAAGTTCTTAGCAACTCCTATACTCGTCAAATCTAATACTAAGCCTATATGAGATGCTATCCCAAACTTCCTGGGATGTGTAATTCCGTGACCGTCAACTACTACTACGTCTGCATCATGACCTAACTTCTCATAAGCTTTAATCATCAATGGTGCCTCCCTAAACGCTAGTAACCCAGGTACGTAAGGAATCTCAACAACTCCTTCAACAACTACATACTCCTTAAGCTGTAGTTGAGGGTAATTTAATAACGTAGCTACAGCTACCCCTACATCCCTAACATACGCTACATCTAAACCTACTACGCTATTTATACTTACTACATCGTATGTTCTATCAACTCTACTAGCGAGTACCTCCTGTAACTCCTTAGCCCTCCCTACATCAAATCTTGAGGACGTCACGAAATTACCTGGTAGAACTTCTCATAACTTCTATCCCTACCTATCACTACAACATCAACACCATCACCTGATACAGCATCTCTTGAGATTGCAGCCTTAATAGACTTAACAGCTAGTTTCTCAGCAGTCTCTAAACTCATATCCTTACTATACTCACTCTCTATAACACCTATAGCTATAGGTGCTCCAGTCCCTACAGCAGCGTAGTCATCCTCGATTAAGGAGCCTAAGGGATCCATAACAAATATGTGAGGTCCTTCAAGATCTACACCACCGAATATTATCTCAGATAGGAATGGCATGTACTTATACTGGTAAAGAATTGTAGAGAGTAACTTAGCTGCTGTCTTAACACTCATAGGTCTGGAAGTCTCTAACTCATACCAGTGGATCTCAACACTCATTAACCTACTAATTGTTTGGACATCAGCGAATAACCCAGCACATGCTAATCCAAACCTATCCTTTATTAAGAATACCTTCTTACCTACTCTACTCACTACGTAACCTCCGTAAGTAACCCTCTTCTCAGCAGCTAATACAACCCCCTCACCTACTCTAATACCAACTGCTGTAGCACCAGTTAGTACTTCCCCTCTATACGTCATATAGACCACAACCAAAGAAGTAGTGTTTACAGGAATATAAGATTTAGTGAGTAGTTTATGAAGGAGGTAGTGTTTGAGGGTTAACACGATCAGGAACGAGTTAAATAAGATATACTGGAGTAAGGGTTCGGAATTAAGTAGATACTCAGTATTAGTTATAGATAGATTATGTGAGGGTGGTTTAAGAGAGTATAGATTAGGAAGTAATATTAAGATATTAAATGGGATGTTAGTAATAGATGATACTGTAATACCGTTTCATAGGATAGTAGCTATTTTAAGAGATGGTGAAGTTATTTGGAGAAGAGATGTGTATCTGAAGAAGTAGGAAGTATAAGAATACCTGACTTTAATGAAGTTAGAGAATACGTACTTAAGGTTTATCAAGACCGTATAAGTGTTCCTAAAGGACTTAAGAGGAAGTATGTAGTGATATATCTATCTAAGATTGATAGGGTAAATTCCTACTTAGTAAATAGGGTATTAAATAATTTAGAAAAACTCTCTAAGATCAGTATTAGTAAGTTCTACCAAGAAATACTTAAGTTAGCAGGTATTAACGGGTATGAACAAACACTTAACATACTATACAGACGTATGAAGGTAATTAATAGATTATGGAGTGTATATAGAGTTGGGATTAAATCATCTCTAGATGCTAAGGAAGCGAGGAGGGTCTTTAGAGAGTATATCGGTAGGGTACTTTCAATATTTAGGAGGTCTAGTGATGAGTTAGACTTAATAAGAAGTGCAGTAGCTCTACTCTCGAAGATTCCATGCATAGATGATTTACCAACTATAGTTGTTGCTGGTATGCCTCAAACAGGTAAATCAACATTTGTTGGTAATGTATCTACAGCTAAACCTAAGGTATCACCATTCCCTTTCACGACTAAGGATATAATCTTAGGGCATATAGAGTTAGACAGTGTTAAAGTTCAAATAATAGATACTCCAGGAATTCTTGATAGACCTCTTAACGAGTTAAACCCTATAGAGAGGAAGGCGTATTTAGCGATTAAATACTTAGCAGACTACATATTATACTTTATAGATCCTTTAGAAGACTCCTACTACAACATTGAGAACCAGCTTAAACTACTACAATCAATAATTAACGAATTCGGTGAAGAGAAAATATTTGTAGTCATTAATAAGATAGATAGTGTTAAACCTGAGAGATTAGAATATGTTAAGAAGTTAGTAAGTGAGAGAACTAACACCTACATCTACACTATAAGTGCGTTAAAGAACTTAAACACTCATAACTTAATTAGAGATGTGGTTAGTAGGATTAGGAGGAACACCGTATAACCCTATTATCAGAACCCAGCATCAATCATCAATCATAGCTTTTAACCTTCATCATCAGTAACGAATTATTAACCTACCCCTTAAACTATACGTACGAAGACTTCTACTATACTTAAATATAAGGAGTTTAAAGGTTTTAGTCATAATTCATATAGGATTAAATGATCATGTTTTTAAGTACGTTGTTAAAGTATATCTTGATACTATTAGAAACATATCTAAATTAAGTTTAGTGATGACTACCTCCGGAGCTGAAGGATGAAGTGAAGGCATTTATCTGATAATACACAAATAAACATACCTAGATTATTTATGAGTTATAACTAATTAGGTATTACTATAACTTAATGATAATCATTGTTTTAATTACTCCGTTAAAAGATATGCCTTAATTAAATTATTATATTGTTAATTCATTTGGTATTTGTTAAAGTATTACTTTAAAATTTATTAAGGAAGTCTTTATTTGTTAAAATCGTAGTACTTTAAAGAATTAAAGTAATTTTTAACAGTAATTAACCATAACAATCATATGGTGATATAGGTCATGACAAAGAAGCCTCCTGTAAAAGTTAAGGACCCAACAACAGGTAAGGAAGTAGAGTTAGTACCAGAGAAGGTCTGGTCTTTAGCACCTAAGGGTAGGAAGGGCGTTAAGATAGGCCTCTTTAAGAGTCCTGAAACTGGTAAGTACTTCAGGGCTAAGGTCCCTGACGACTACCCAGCCTAAACATCACTAAAACATCACTAATCGAAAACGGGGAATATCAACAAAAATTAATTTTATTATTTTTATTCAGTTAATCTAAACTTCATATTTTTAACTAGTTTATATCATTATTTTAGGGAGTTTAAGTTGAAGGTAGTAATAGTTTCAGATAGCCATGATAACTTACTAAATGTTGGTAAGTTTGCCGCATACGTAACTAGTATAGGTGTGGATTTAATAATACATTTAGGTGATTATGTCTCACCATTCACCTTAAAGAAGTTCTTATCTCTGAATGTGAGATTGTTAGGTGTTTTCGGTAATAACGATGGTGATAAGTTACTACTCCTTAAATCGTTAGGTGATATTGGTGTGATTTATGATGCACCGTTAGAAACAGATATTGACGGGTTTAAGACGTTATTACTGCATGGGTTTGGATCTAGAGAACTTACTGAGAAGGTAGTTCGTTACTTAGCTAACAGTAGTGGTTATGATTTAATACTGTATGGGCATACACATACTTATAACGTGGAGAAATACGGTAGTACAGTAGTAGTTAATCCTGGAACTCTCTCAGGATATTTAGCTGAATATCCAACAATAGCTGTATTCGATACTAAAGACTTAAGCATATCTATAATTGATATAGATTCTCATAAGGTGATTAAAAACATAATCTTAAAGTAGATGTACTAAGAATTACAACCTATACTGAGAATACCCTACGTAGTATGAGTGATAAGTAACCTATCATCGGTATCTTCATAGGTATACCGTTAATTTCTAATACCTTACCGACTACCCTTCCTTGAGGAATCCCTAAAACTTCAAATTCTTGATAATCAGGTAATGGGTTACTATCACCTTTAGTTACGTAATAAGATGTTCCATTAAAATTATTAACTGAGATAACCCTATGAATTATATACCCATTACCGATCTTCTTCTTAAAGACTATGATATCACCTACGTTAATATTATTTGATTTAACTATAATTACTAAGTCACCTGTTTGGAATAAGGGTTCCATACTAGGTCCTTCAACTACCCCTAACATTATGAAGCCTAAGATATTAAGTACTATTATTAATACGAATAAAATCAGTAATATGTTGGTTATTAGGAACGTGATCTTCATCTAACCCTCACTCTATACTATCTAAATCACTTAAGTCTACCTCTATCACCTGTCCAGGCCTCTCCCTCCTCTCCTTATCTCTTAATGCTTTTCTAGATGTACTACCCTCAACCTCAACACCGCTATCACCAGCCTTTATCTTACTAACCACCCCTCTCCACCTAAACCCACAATTTACACAGTAGAAACTACCCATAATAGTTATCGTTATCCTTCCCTCAGAATCCGGTAAAGGAGAGACTAATTGCCAAGTTTTCTCAGGCTGGACCTCCAAACCACATTTAGGACACTTAACCATACGATCCTCACATCCACACACTTACTTAACTTAAGTAAATTAAATTTTAGTATTGGAGCCGCCGGCGGGATTTGAACCCGCGACCACCGGCTTACAAGGCCGGCGCTCTACCTGGCTGAGCTACGGCGGCACCCCATAAGAGTAATTCATACTTGGGTTTTAAGTATTTTATTTTTATAAAAATTTATAAGCACTGAATCGAAAAGTTTAAAAGACTGTGAAACAGTTTAAAAACTTTACTTATATGAGGTAGTGTTTATGTCTGAAAAGGTTATGGAGTCAAGGGAATGTCCTCCAGATAAGATAGTTTACGATGAGAGTAGAGGTGAGTATATCTGTATTGATACTGGTGAGGTTATTGAGGAGAGAGTTGTAGATCAAGGTCCTGAATGGAGGGCTTTTACTCCGGAGGAGAGGGAGAAGAGGAGTAGGACAGGGTCTCCATTATCTCCAACAATCCATGATGGTGGTCTCTCAACAGTTATTGATTGGAGGGATAGGGATGCTATGGGTAAGAGGTTAGAGTTTAAGAGGAGGTTAGAGGTTATGAGGTGGAGGAAGTGGCAGATAAGGACTAGAATTCAGGATAGTATTGATAGGAATATCACTCAAGCAGCTGCAGAACTTGAGAGATTAGCTGATCAATTAGGACTTCCTAGAGCTGTTAAGGAGCATGCAGCATCTATATATAGGAAAGCTGTTGAGAGAGGTGCTGTGAGGGGTAGAGCTATAGAATCTATAGTAGCTGCTGCATTATACGTAGCTTGTAGAGTTTATAAAATGCCTAGAACACTAGATGAGATTGCACAATACACTAAAACTAGTAAGAAGGAAGTTGCTAGATGCTATAGACTACTCATTAGAGAGTTAGGTATTAGGATACCGATTTCAGATCCTGCTGACTTCGTACCTAGAATAGCATCAGCATTAGGACTTAGTGGTAGTGTTATTAAGAAAGCTATAGAGATTATAGAAGAAGCTAAGAATTCTGGTTTAACAGCAGGTAAAGACCCTGCAGGTCTAGCAGCTGCAGCTGTATATATAGCTGCACAACTACTTGATGAGAGAAGAACTCAGAAGGATGTTGCTCAAGTAGCTGGAGTAACTGAAGTAACGGTTAGAAATAGATATAAGGAATTAACAACTTATTTAAAGATAGATGTACCTCAGTAATAAATATTTAACTAATTATTGAGTATCTTATGATGTATTGAGGTAGAGGATTTGTTAACACCTTTTGATGTAGTAAATGAGATCTTACCATATATTAAAGCATTAGTAGTGTGGAGCTTAAGTAGTAGGGGGTTTAGTCAGAGACAGATAGCTAGGACTATGTTTGTATCTCAAGCTCTAATATCTAAGTACTTAGCTAAAGAACCTCAATACTATATAAGTAAGTTAAAATCTTTAGGTTTTGATGAACCGGAGCTCAGTAGTGTTGTTGAGATAGTAACGACGTATATTAGGGATGGTAGGTTAAACGATGCTAATTTCTACTTAACTACATTCCTATTATCTAAGCTTAGAGACGGTAAGTTATGTAGGATTCATAGGTCGTTAACACATGGGCTACTAAACTGTAGTATATGTCAACAACTAATATTTGAAGTTGCTGATGAGTTAGTGCAGAAGGTCAAGTACGTACTAGAGAATTTAGAGTTAATACCTAATATTCAAGTATTAGTTCCTGAGATAGGGATGAACTTAGTTGAGGCTAGACCTAACGCTAAGACAGTATTTGAAGTAGTAGGTATTCCAGGACGTATAGTTAAGGTATTTAATACCATCAGAGCTGTATCTCAACCAACATATGGTGGTAGTAGATTCTTATCAATGATATTATTAGAAGTTATGAGGAAATTCCCGCAAGTAAGGAGTGCTACAAACATTAAGTACTTAGAAAGTGTAGAGGCATATCTTCGAAAAATAAACTCAAACATAGTAACTATAGGTCCCTACGAGAGTAGGTCGTTAGAGGTTGTGATTAAGTTAATATCTAAGGAATTAAACTCAATAAAAACACCTCCAGATGCAATAATAGATTTAGGACCTCCAGGCTTTGAACACCTAATATATCTATTCGCCGAAGATTCAGTAAAACTACTTGAGAAACTAAAACTATTAGCTACATCAATTAAGGATTAGTGGGCCCGCGGGGATTTGAACCCCGGACCACCGGGTTATGAGCCCGGCGCTCTACCTGGCTGAGCTACGGGCCCTCACTAACCCCTCACATAATAACTTTTAAAGTAAATCTTTTAAATTTTAAGGATATTAGTAAGATACGTTCGTAATTGTGAAAACATTTTATTAGGGATATTATTGTAGTTCTGAATATAAGATACTTCAAGAAAACTCTCATCCCTTAGTAACTTAAGATTACCTCATGTTTTCATTAACAGTAATTCATTATCGTTTATTTACATTAAATTAATTATTAGAAATATATGGAAAAATACCGCTTTAATCAAAAATACGTTATTAAGTAGTTATTGAGAAGGTAGGGCAGGAGTTCTTTGCTGACTCTACACAATCTTTTAATGATTCATCAACTTCTCCTTGAGTAACGTTATCTCCTACTCTATACTGACTTACGATTTGTGATTTACCGTCCTTTCCAGCTTCGAATACTTGTGGACATAATGAATAACAGACGCCGCAAGCTATACATGTATCTTGATTAATACTTACTTTGATTTTAGCCATATATTAACACCTCATTAATTAATTAATGCTTACCTAAATAAATTTTTGTGAGTTTAAATTCATGAGTACTGTTCTATCCTTATTAACTTTAATACAGATTAAATCTGTGATAAGTTTATTAAGATTAAAGTGCTATTATATCGGTGGAGTCCTTGAGTCTTTACTCCCCATATAAGTTACTGACCTCAACATCGTACTTCTACATGCCGAAGAAGATAGTATTTGAAGTTAACTCAGCATTAAAACTCTCAAACGAACTTAAACTATTAGGTGTTGAGAAGGGTTCTGAGGTCTTCTTAGTTTTAGATCCTGCACTTAAGAATTTAGAACATACTATTAAGACTATTAAGGGTTTAGAGGAGGGTGGTTATGTTATTGATGTGTACACTGATGTAGAGTACGAACCATCTATAGAGTGTTTAAAGAGAGCTGTAGATTATGTAAGGAGGGGTAGGCATAGAGTAGTTATAGGTATTGGTGGAGGGTCTACGTTAGATATAGCTAAAGTTAGTGCTGCAGCTAAGGATAACCCTGATAAAGATGTTGAGGAGTTCATAGGTATGGATAAAATACCTAAGAGGGTGACTCCGACAATAACATTACCAACTACTGCCGGTACAGCTGCTGAGGTAAGTAGGTATACAGTCTTTACTAAAGGTGTTGGTAAGGTTGGAATAAATGGTTATAACGTGATGGCTGATATAGCTGTAGTAGATCCTGTATTCACATACACATTACCTCCTAAGGTTACTGCAGGTACCGGTCTTGACGCCTTAAGCCATGCTGTTGAAGGTATCATATCTTTAGATGCTACCCCTCTATCTGATGCGTTAGGGTTCATAGCTGTTGAACTAGTATTTAAGTATTTGAGGAGGGCTTACTATAGAGGTAGTGATGTAGAAGCTAGGTACTTCATGTCATTAGCAGCAACATCAGCAGGAGCCCCACTAAACATCGCTAGAGTTGTATTAGGACATAGTATCTCACAGACCTTCGGACCTCAATACAAGATTCATCACGGAACAGCATGTGGTATGACATTACCTTACATTATGGAGTTCTACTTACCAGCAATACCTGAGAAGATAGCTGCTATAGCTAAAGCTGCTGGGGTAGATACTTACGGATTAAGTATTCAGGAAGCTGCTGAAGAAGCTGTAAGAATTACTTGGAAGTTACTTGAAGATCTAAACATACCGTTAAGTCTTAGGGATATAGGTATCTCAAAAGCTGAGTTAGAGACCCTAACTAAGAGAACTATTAAGGAATGGCCTAGACCTAACAGCCCTATAGAACTCACTGAGGAGAGAGTACTTAAAGTCTATGAGGCGATGTATGAAGGAAAATTAATGAAAGTTAAGATTTACTGAGAACTACATAAATTAACTATAAACATACTATATTATTTTTGTTTAACTCATCGTAGTCAGGGTATACCATAACAACCTTATAGTTAAAGTTAGGTAAACACTTAAGGTAGTTTAATGAGAGTACTACAATACTTACTAAATCCTTAAGTAATTATGTAGTAATCTTCTTAACTTACTTGCCTGTTCTTCATCTATAGCATAGACACTTAAGGTACACTCATAAGCTTCTCCATGGATACAGTTAAAAGATATTATATCGTATCCCCCTTCAATACATGTATTCATAATCTCATATAGGTCTTTAGCAGTATTAGCCTTTACTACAACATCTAATACTATACCTTCTGACCTACCCTTAATTAATGGTTTTAAAACTATCTGCTTATTCTCAAAGTCTACCATCATTTCAAAGTACGTACCAGTACCTATACTTAAGGACTCTCTAATATGTTGAGGTATTGTAACCCTACCCTTACTATCAACTTTAACCTTAAGTCTAAGTTCCTTCATCAACTTAAACCTATGCTTACCTAGAGCTAAGTGCTATCCTCTCAGTCTCCTCCTTCTTAGCTATAGCGTAACTCTTAGGGTCATTACTAGCAGCTGCTATTAACTCATCAGCTAAGCATTCCTCAATAGATTTCTGACTCCTAAATGATGCTAATTTAGCACCATCCACTAAATTCCTTAAGGCTAAATCAACCCTCCTCTGAGGTGAGACATCAACAGCTACGTGATATATTATACCACCGTACATAATCCTAGTCGTTTCCTCACGTGGGGCTGCGTTCTCTATAGCTCTAACTAACACCTGTATAGGGTTCTCACCAGTCTTTAGATGTATTAAATCAAATGCTAACTTAACTATACTGTATGCTAAATGCTTCTTACCTGTATTCCTCCCAGGCCTCATAAGCTTATTAATTAATCTCTCAACTATAGGTACTTCAGCCTTACCGAATCTTCTATGTTCGTGACGTCCCCCAGTATGTGGTAGATAAACAGGTTTTAACGATATATACTTCTTCAGACTAGGGTCTCTAACAACTATACCTTCATAAGACCACTTATCAAATAATTTAATCTCTACTGGAGGTGATTCCCTAACTAATTCATCAATACCTACACTACTCAGGAAGATCACCTAACAGGTTTTTGCTTCTTACCTTTTAATAACTCAGTTAATGAAACTCCATTAACTGCTACTACCTTATACCTAACTCCAGGTAGGTCACCCATAGACTTACCCCTAGTACCCCCTATGCCTACTATTAATACCTCATCATGTTCATCAATAAATGTTATACCGCCGTCATATGGTACGAATGCAGTTACTACCTTTCCATTCTTAACTAACTGAACCCTAACACACTTCCTAAGTGCTGAGTTAGGCTGACGTGACTCTACACCAACCTTCTCCAACACTATACCTCTAGCCATAGGAGCACCTTCCAACGGATCATACCTTTCCTTAATCCTCAACATCCTAACTCTAAACTCTCTCTGACTCCATCTAAACTTAAGTCTCTTCATAACCAGCTTCCTAGCAGCGTATAGACCGTTTGGTGCTTTTTTACCAGGCATTTCGGATACCCTTACTACAGTTTAGATCATTAAGGTAAGGTTATTAAGTTATACTGACAGACTCTATATCATAGTATCTCTTTAGGACTGTTTTAGCCTTAGCAACATTCCTACCATCCCTACCTATAGCAATACCCTTATCCTTAGGGTCTACAGTAACGTATAGCATCTTCTTACCGTTTAATGACGTTACTAACTTAATGTTTAGGACTCTCGCTGGTAGGAATAGATTACGAACTAAATCCTCTAAGTTATCCGCGTATTCAACAATCTCTATCCTCTTACTTAAGATCTTAGATAACTTCTTAACGTTAGCCCCACCCTTACCAACAGCTAACCCAGCCTGACCTGGAGATACTATATATATTATAGCGTTATTCTCCTCATCTACTATACAATCACGAACTGAAACTCCAGTTAAGTCTTGAAGTAGTGCTATATACCTTAATTCCTCTAAAGTAAGCTTAACCTCAGGCAATACCATCACCCACTACTTACAAAATCTAATAATCTAGTACCGCTTAAATCTAATACCGCAATCACAGTTACTGGGAACGGCTTACCACATACTAATCCTAAGTCCTTACTACTGCCGTTAAAGTTAATTACTGGTACCCCACCTAATGTAGCGTAACGACGTATATCCTCATAGAAACTCCTAGGTATCTTACTAGCTACTATAACTGCCTTAGCCCTACCTAAGAGTATAGCTTTTAAAGACCTCTTAAACCCTAAGACTACCTTCCCCGACTTAACTACGTTCTTAATCTCACCCTCTAGATCCTTCGAAGCTTGTGACATACCCGCATCACCCCTGACTAGGCTTAGCTAATGTTGGATTCATCACTAAACTAACTATGTTAGTACCTACAGGTACTAACTGCCCAACTATCACGTTCTCAGCTACACCTTTAAGCTCATCAACCTCACCTCTAGCTGATGCATCGAAGAGGTGTTTAACAGTGATCTCAAAAGAAGCTCTAGCTAAGACACTAGGTTTCTCACCAGCGATTCCATGCCTACCTATCTGTTTTACAGTGCCTGTCAAAGTCATCATATCTGCTATCAACATCACATGTCTTATATCAACATCTAAACCTTGCTCTTCAAGAACGTTATGTATCTCATTTATTAAGGCTTGTCTAGCAGCCTCGATACCAAGCACTCTCTCAACCTCATGTATACTGTTAGTGAATACTCTTCTAGGGTCAACACCCTTCACCTTAAGTACAGGCTCTAAATTAGTACCATCAGTTATTAACACGTATTCATTACCCCTCCTCTGAACTATTACCCTATTAATACCTTTAATACCTTTTAACTTTATCTTTAATAACCTATCACGGAGTCTCTGTATTTTCATAAAGTCGTAATTTGGTGGTATCTCAATATATATTGTATTTTCATCAAGTTCATCAGGTCTCACGTTATGGGATATAGCTTTAATCTTCTCTAAGGACTTAACAACATCATCTCTAGAGATACCCTTATCACTCATCATTTCAGGGTCTAACTCTACGATTATAGTTGACGTTACTAAATCTATATCTACCTTAGCTACGACATCCTCTAACTTAGTAGCTTCAATCCTCCTAGCAACCTCTAAAGCCTTCTCCCTATCGTACTTATGCTCTTCATCTAAGTATATAATCATTATAGGAGTCTCCGGTATCTTCCTAGCATCTACAAGCTCTATAAGTCTAGGTAAACCTAAAGTAACGTTTAACTCCCTCACACCAGCATAGTGGAATGTCCTTAAAGTCATCTGAGTACCTGGTTCACCGACAGACTGAGCTGTAACAGTCCCTATAGGTTCTCCAGGCTCTATCAACGAACTTAAGTACTCATTAATTAATAACTTAACAATTTTCTGTAGTTCTTCTTTAGTAAGTGGTAGATTCTTTACCTTCTCGTAAAACTCATTATAAACCCTCACAGGCAGTAACTTCTTAGCAGGTAATAAAACCTCATCTAATTCCTCACGACTAATACTTACACTCATAACTTCCACCCAATAACTCTCTCAATAATTCTATCAATATTAACTGTCTTCCCATAAGATGATCTACTAGGGTCTATACCGTCATCACCGTAAACTAACTGTACAACAGAATTATTAGGTGTCCTAACTGTTAAGTCGTACTCAACCCTAAGGTCTTGTAAAGCGTTGATTAACCTCCTCTGCATATAACCACTCTGAGAAGTCCTTACAGCAGTATCGACTAATCCTTCACGACCTCCAGCGGCATGGAAGAACACCTCAATAGGTGTTAACCCACCAACAAATGACCTCTTAACAAAACCTCTTGCCTCAGGACCTACATCACCTGGTCTGAAGTGTGGTAAAGTCCTATCACCATATCCTCTCCTAATCCTCTCACCCCTAACTGATTGTTGTCCTAGAAGAGCTGCCATCTGAGTTATATTCAGTATATTACCTCTAGCACCTGTCCTAGCCATTATGAACACATTATTAAATGGGTCTAAGTACTGAGTTGCTACCTCACCAGCATTATCTCTAGCATCAGCTAATACCTCCATGATCTTAATCTCTAACGACTCAGCAAGTGTTCTGCCAGGGATCGGTTCTAACTTACCAGCATTATACTGCTCAATAAGTTCAAACACCCTCCTCTTAGCTTCCTCAACTATATTCTCTATCTCCTTAATCGCTTTAGATGGTGGAGCAACATCACCTAAACACATAGTAAATCCACGCATCTCTATAAACCTTAAGAAGACCTTGAAGATCTTATCCATGAACTCCCTCCCGAAATCATTACCGTATTCCTTAACTATCCAATGTAGGAGGCTTTCAGGTTGTTGAGCACCTAATGATTTCTTATCTAGAACACCTAATAATAACTTACCCTTCTTAACAACTATATATGAGTCCCAGAAACATTCATAATCATCACATCTTAAAGGACCTGCAGAGAAGTTAGCTTTACCTCTAAAGTTAAAATCTGATGGTAGGAATAAGCTGATGATCTGTTTCCCACACCATAGTACCTTCGGTGAGAGTACTGCAGGCTCTGGTAGAGGTCCTACATAACCAGCACTTGCTAATAAGTCAGAGACCTGCTCCTTAGTTAGGAGAGTTACCTTAGATGAGAGTAAGTATGCACCACTTATATAGTCTTGAATACCACCTATTATAGGGCCTCCATACCTAGGAGATAGTATGTGTTCCTGCACAAGTAACAGTATCCTAGCCTCAGCTCTAGCCTCCTCACTCTGAGGTACATGTAAGTTCATCTCATCACCATCGAAATCAGCATTATATGGTGGGCATACAGCTAAGTGAAGTCTGAATGTCCTACCCGGTAATACCTTAACTATATGAGCCATTATCGACATTCTATGGAGTGAAGGCTGTCTATTGAATAGAACTACATCACCATCTCTTAAATGTCTCTCAATTACATAGCCTGGTTTCAGGTTCTCAGCTACTGCTTTTAAATCCTTAATAAACCTTAAGTCTATCCTCCTACCACTTGGATCTATAACATAATTAGCTCCAGGATGTTTGTAAGGACCGTTAAGTACGTACCTCCTTAACTCATCAACATTCCACTTCGTAACTCTCTCAGGAACTGTTAAGATCTTAGCTATCTCCTCAGGTACACCAACCTCATTAATACTTAAGTTAGGGTCAGGACTTATCACAGTCCTAGCAGAGAAATCAACACGTTTTCCGGAGAGATTACCTCTAAACCTACCTTCCTTACCCCTAAGCCTCTGAGCTAATGTCCTTAAAGCTCTACCAGACCTATGCTTTGCTGGAGGAACTCCAGGAACTTCATTATCGAAGTAAGTCGTTACGTGATATTGAAGTAAATCCCATAAATCCTCAATAATAACTTCAGGAGCTCCAGCATTAATACTCTCCTTCAACCTATCATTAGTTCTTATAATATCAACTAGTTTATGAGTTAGATCATCTTCTGAACGAATACCGGTCTCTAGAAGGATTGAAGGTCTTACAGTTATTGGAGGAATTGGGAGTACTGTTATCACCATCCACTCAGGTCTCGCAACCTCCGGGTCGTAACCAATGAGTCTTAAGTCTCTATTCACTACCCTCTCTAACCTAGCTCTAACATCAGTAGGCCAGAGCCTCCTAGGTCCTTCAGGTCCTTCCTCAGTAAATGATGTTGGTTTCTCTAACTTAATCTTAAACTGCTTACTCCCACAGTGAGGACATTCCATAGTCTTTACCGCTCTCCTCCTAACATAATCTGTAAGCCCCTTAGCAAGTAATGGCCATCTAGTCTCAAGTCTCTTAAGTAAGTCTAAATACTTACTTATCTCAGCTTCAGGTATTTTCAACCTACCACAATGTCTACATGTAGCTCTTAAGATATCATATATGTGTTTAATAAATCCTACATGAATTACAGGCTTAGCTAGTTCTAAATGCCCGAAATGCCCTGGACACGATATTAACGTATTACCACAAGTAGCACATTTCTGACCTGGCTCGATAACACCTAAACGTGGATCCATAACACCTCCTTCAATCGGTAAGCCATCCTCATCATAAACATCTGAAGTCACGATAGCTGTAACTGACATCTTCCTAATGATTTCAGGTGATAATACACCAAATTTAATACCTTTTATTACCTTCTCCTCACTCACGACCCTTCACCTCATACTTACTACCTAAAATTAATCTAGGATAGATTAACATACCCATCAACTCCTGTAGTAATAACTTAAACGCGTAAGAAACAACAACTCCGTATAACTTACCCTTCTCACCATGTACTGGGCATACATACCTACCTCTCCTCTTATCATACCAACCAATCAAACCACAATCCTCACAAACATATATTAGTGTTTTATCAGAGCTTTCTGTAAGTCTTTCTCTAAGAAGTGCAGCTGCACCATGCCCTACTAAACAGTCCCTCTCCATCTCACCAAACCTTAACCCACCCTCCCTAGCCCTACCCTCAGTAGGCTGTCTAGTAAGTATCTGTACAGGTCCTCTAGGTCTAGCATGGATCTTATCAGCTACCATATGATGTAATCTCTGATAGTAAACAATTCCTATAAATACTGGAGTATGGATTAACTCACCAGTCCTTCCATCATACATAGGCTCCGTACCATCCATAGGGTAGCCACGTAGTAGTAACTCCCTACTAATATCCTCAACCTTCTCACAATAGAATGGGGTCCCATCAACGAATCTACCACTTAATGCTGCTACCTTACCAGCTATAGACTCTATCAACTGACCTATAGTCATCCTAGAAGGTAATGCATGTGGATTTAATATTAAATCAGGTGTTATACCGTTGAAACTATATGGCATATCGTATTGAGGGACTAACAACCCTATAACACCCTTCTGACCATGCCTAGATGCAAACTTATCACCTATCTCAGGAATCCTTAGATCCCTCACCCTAACCCTCACTAACTTATTACCCTCACCACTAACTGTTATAACTACAGAGTCTACAATACCTCTCTCACCATGTCTTAAAGTTATTGATGTATCCCTCCTAGAACCTCCGCTAATACCGAACTCCTTATACTCCTCAAGGAATCTAGGTGGTGATGTCTTACCAACTAATGCCTGACCTCCATATACTTCAACCTCAGGAGATATAATACCGTCACCATCTAATAACGCGTAATTATCTCTACCCCTATAACCTCTAACGTTAGGGTCAGGTATTTCTATACGGTCTTCCTGACCACCCAAATACTTCCTCTCCTCAGTTGAGTACTCCCTAAAGAATGTTGACCTAGCTAAACCCCTCTCAACAGAGGATTTATTAACTATTAATGCATCCTCCATATTATACCCTGTGTATGAGAGGACTGCAACTATGAAGTTCTGACCAGCTGGTCTATCATTATAACCTAGAACTTCTAAGAATCTCGTCTGTACTAAAGGTTTCTGAGGGTAGTGGAAGAAATGACCTCTACTATCAAACCTTAACTGGAAGTTTAATGCGTAGATACCGAGTGCTTGCTTAGCCATAGCTGATTGATAGGTATTCCTAGGTGATTGATTATGTTCTAGGTATGGTATAGTAGCAGCTGCTATACCGAAGATTGATGGTGACCATAGTTCTAAGTGTGTATGTTCAGGTGTTATATCCTTTATATCTAGAGCTATATATGCGTTACCCTCCTCCTCAGCATCTAAATATTCTATATATCCTAATCTAACTAAATCCGAGAATGTGTACTTACCCTTCTTAACCTTAAGGATTGTTTCAGAATCAATCTTAACACTACCATCTTCAACTAATATTAATGGCCTCCTAACCCTACCAGCATCACAATTCACGTATACCTCATTAATATAGGTGCTACGTTTATAAGCGATATTTACCTCATGATGTATTAATCCAGCCCTCCTTCTCCTCCTTACCTCATTAACCAACTCACTGGCATCCTCCCTTGGGTAATAACCTATAAGTGTCCCGTTAAGAAATACCTTAGCCCACCTCAACACCTTACTACTTAGTTCTTGATCCCCACCCCTTAACTCCTCATAAACTCTAACTACTGGTATAACACCTAAACTATATAATAACCTCTCCACCTCAGATTCATCAATCCCTACTGATATGTAAGCACTTAATGCTAAGTTCTTAACAAGTCCACAGTTAGGACCCTCAGGTGTTTCGAAGGGGCACATCCTACCCCACTGAGTCCCGTGAAGGTCTCTAGCTTCAAAATGTGGTTGACCTCTACTTAACGGTGCTACAACCCTCCTTAAATGACTATGAAGTGATAACCAGTTAGTCCTATCAACTATTTGACTAACACCTGTCCTCCCTCCAACCCAATTACCAGTAGCTAATGCCTGCCTAAGTCTCTCAGTAATTATATCAGGTCTAACTAATGCTGCTAGGTTTATCCTACCGCCTCTAACCCTAGCCTTCTCTAATTGATACCTAAAATCTTTGATAAACTGTCTAAAAGCAACTCTAAATAGTTGAGCTAGTAAATCACCAGCAAGTCTTAACCTCCTATTAGCGTAGTGGTCCTTATCATCAGGTTCTCTCCTACCTAATACCAACTCTAACAACTTATTAGCCATGTACCCTAGGTAGAGGGCCTTCCTTAACCTCGCCTCTGGTGACGTACCACCTAAATGACGTAGGAAGTAAGTATCTATCACCTGTCTAGCACGTTCAATCCTAGCCTCCCTAGCCTGACCGATAGCAACCCTAGAACCTATATAATCTAGGGCGTCTTCAGTAGTAGCTATCTCAGATGCTTGAATTATTGATGGTATGAGTTCCTTCTGAATTTCAGGGTCTGGTGAAACAGCAAACATTATGTCCTTATCACTTTCTAAACCTAGAGCACGCATCATAACTACGAAGGGTATCTTGCCTGGAACTGGTGGGAAGTTAATTACTAGAGTACCATCCTTTAACCTATCTAAGATTATAGGGACTCTATAACCAGCTGCTGATGATATTACCTTAGCTGTATGTGTTATGTTAGTACCTTCCTTAGCGTAATCCACAAATACTCTATTAGGAGCTAAGTCCTCCTGAGTAACAATAACTCTCTCTGAACCGTTAATTATGAAGTAACCTCCAGGATCCCTCCAATCCTCACCTAACTTTATGAGCTCCTCATTACTCTTCTTAGATAATGGGTCTTTAACAGATTTAACCATAATTGGTAACTCACCAACGAAGACTGTCTGAACAGATAACTCAATACCGTTCTCAACTAAAACCATTGTCAAGTATATAGGTGCTGCATACGTTAAATTCCTAATCCTACACTGCATCGGTGTAACCTCAACAACAGTTCCTTCAACCTCCCTAAACTGAGGTTCACCAACACTTACATCCTTAATAACTATGTATACGTTAGGATCTGATGTTGGGATGATATTATTCTCCCTAACTATCTCTTTAATACCCCTCATTACGAAATCATTAAATGAGTCTAAATGCTGTCTAACAAGACCTTTCTCCCTTATAAACGCCTCCATCAAAACCCATAGATCTTCAGCTTTTAGATTATTACCCTCACCCATGGAGATCACCCACTAATTACGAACCTATAAGCTATAGATTCACCAGCTGTTTGAGACTTCCTAATAATCCTTATGATATCCCCAGGCTTAGCCCCTAACTCCCTAGCTACAGGGTCTGAAGCTCTAATCCAAGGAAGTTGTTCAGGTCTAATCCCAAGTTCCTTCAACAACTTAACCACCTCCTCAATACTCAGTATCTCATGCTTAGGTACTAACTCATGTTCTAGTATACTAAATTTCTTTTTCATTCCCTTCTCACTCATACCGAATACATCTCCCAAAACATCACGTTCATAATCAGTAATTTCTTAGAGTTATTTTAAACTTTTAAGCTTAAAACAAAATCACTACTACCCAGCTGGATATTCCTGAACATATGTCAATCCCTAACTTTAGGTTTTTAAATGTAGGTTTAGTGAATATGTAGGTAGGGCCCGTAGCTCAGCCAGGTAGAGCGGCGGGCTTTTAACCCGTAGACGGAAACCGACCGGCGGAAGTCCCGGGTTCAAATCCCGGCGGGCCCGTCACATAAGTAGAACACTACCTCATAAGCAATACCTACTGTTAAGATTACTTAGATGACAGCTAGTCTAAATAGTTTTATATTGTCTGTAAGTAAAGTTAATTTGTTAGGAAGGTATGTTCAGCTCAATGCTTTCTGTAGTTAACGTAATTAACGATTTAAGGGGTGTGAAGGTAGCTGTACTTAAGGATTTAGGTAGACTTCTAATAGATAATGAGGTTATGAACGTATCTAGGGGTCAGGAGATCGAGTTACCTAAGTGGTTAGCTACTGTACTAGCTAAGTTAAATATTGTGGAGCTTAAGTACAGTCCTTTAACTATAGATGATGTTAGTAAGTATTTAATAACTGAGAGGAGTTTAAGTAAGTCAGCTATCTCTAAATTAAGAAATGATTTCTACATAGAATCAAGAGAGTTATTAAGTAGGGTTAAGAGTTCTTCACTAGATGCTGATTCAGCTATAACAGCTATAAGGTTAGAATCTAACCTACGTGACTTAATTAGGTTAAGACTTAGTAAGATTTTAAGTGTAGCTACTCTAGGTATTAAAGTAGAGAAATTTGAGGATAACTTAACTCTTGAAGAACTACTACTGCTTAAGCTATTGAATGAGTTAATATCAACATGGCTTAACCTTATTGCTGTAGAGGTGGTAAGGACTGAGCGATGAGGGTGAATCACTCCAACAAAGATTTACAGAGTTTTTGAAGACGTTTAAAGATGTTAAAGGTATGTTTAAGTATGAGGATAGAATTAAGCAGATGATTGTTGAACGGAGGAAGAGTATAGTTGTAGATTATGAGGATATAGTTAAATTCGATGTTAAGTTATTTGAGTTATTGATTGAGAGGCCTGAGGAAGGTCTCTACGCATTCTCAGAAGCTGTTAGAGATATAGTTCGTGAATTTGATGAGGAGTACGCATCTTTAGTTAGTAGATTCACACCTAGGCTAAGTGGATTACCAACTATAATTACCTTAAGAGAGTTATCTAATGAACATATAAATAAATTAGTCATGATAGAAGGTATCTTAGTTAGAGCTACCCCACCTAAACAGAAGATGTATAAAGCTACTTACGCACATATACTACCTACTGGAGAAGTACATGAGTTTGAATGGCCTCCCATACCCTCTGATGAGATAGGTGACGAACTTGAAAGACCTGCTTACTGCCCACTATGTAAGGATATAATCGTAAGTGATAGGAGTAAGGGGTTTAGTAGAGGTACGTTTAAGTTAATAGTTGAGAAGTCTAAGTATAGGAATTGGCAGAAAGTAGTACTTCAAGAAAGACCTGAGGAAGTCCCTGCAGGACATATACCTAGATCTATAGAGGTTATCTTAACAGATGATATAGTAGATATCGCAAGACCTGGTGATAGAGTATCAATAATAGGTATCGTTAAGTTATTAAGAGAGTCTAGAAGGAAGGGTGTACAACCAATCTTTAACACTTATATAGAGGCAAATAACGTAATTGTAGCACAGAGATTCCTTGAAGAGTTAAAACTAAGTAAGGAGGATGAAGAGATAATTAGGAAGTTAGGTAAAGACCCACTAATAAGGAGGAAGATAATATGTAGTATAGCACCTTCAATTTACGGTTTATGGGATATAAAGGAGGCAATAGCACTCCAACTATTCGGTGGTGTACCTAAAGTAGCTCCTGACGGGACTAAGGTAAGAGGTGATATACATATACTCATCGTAGGTGATCCAGGTACAGCTAAAAGTCAGTTACTTCAATACATAGCTCGTATAGCTCCTAGAGGACTATACACTACTGGTAAGGGATCTTCAGCTGCTGGATTATGCGTAGGTGGTGATACGTTATTATATAGTAGTGAGGGACTCATACCTATGAAGGATTTAGTTGAGGATAATCTAAGTAAGTTAAGGATTTGGGACGGTATATTAGTTTCTTCAAATCCTAAGCCTGTAGATGTAGTTTCATATATTGACGGTAGTATAAGTTACTCAAGAGCTTCACAATACTATATGTTATGGAGTGATAAGGTATTAGAGGTGAAGACATCTCTAGGTCTAAACTTAATTACAACTCCAGAAACTAATGTGTTAGTCTATGATAACGGTAGGATTCTATGGAGGAGTGCTTCAATGCTTAGGAAGGGTGACTACCTAATAGTTGTTAGGAAGTTACCTGAGAGTGAAGTTAGGGTAAGTATCCTAGATTTACTACCCGATAACCTCTACTTAAAAATAAGTAAAGAGTTAGTTGATGTAATCATAAATCACATAATAATTAAGTATGGGAGTTTAAGTAAGTTCTTAAGTACTAAGTCTATAAGTAAGTATAAACTCCATAAATTACTTAAGAAGGGTGTGATTAGATTATACGACCTGAAGTATCTAGTAAAAATTCTTAATATAGATTATAACTCTTTAGATACCTACGTTAGTGAAGTTGGTTGTAGAGGATTTAAAGGTATAGACTGGGTTAAATTACCTGTAGTAGATAAAGATTTTATTAAGTTCTTAGCTAATCTCTACACACGTAGTTCAGTAATCACTAATAAACAGTCTGAACCTATAGCATTACGTTATTATATTAACTCAGATGATGAGGTATACCACCTCATCAGTAATTTAAGGAAGTTCTTCCTACCATTAAATTCAAGTCTAAGTTATAGGGTTTATAGGGAGGGAACCAGACATTACGTGTTAATTAAGAATAAGGTATTATCGTTGTTAATAAGTACTTGGGGTATATCGAATATCATTAATAAATCAACATCTAAATTAATTTCAAGTTTATGTAAGGATCACTTAATACTATTAATTAGAGAATTAATTAAGAACTACGGTTTTGTTGGTGAAGGGTATATACGTATATCGTTAACTACGAAAGCATCAGCAGTATTACTTAACATGATATTGAGAAGGTTTGGGATTTTATCATCTATAGATAAGTTAGGTAGTGAGTATAGATTAGTGATTAACGATTTTAAGTCATTTAAGGTATTCTTAAGGGAGATCTTAGGTAATGATGAGTATTCAAGTGAGACTGTATCAACTAACGACGGTAGTTATTTAGAGGTCAATGATAGTTTATCAGCTGTTAGAGTTACTGATATCGTTGATGTTCCTGGACAAGCTGTTTATGACTTAACTATAGAGGGTACACACTCATTCATAGCTAATGGATTTATAGTACATAATACTGCAGCAGTTATTAAGGAGAAGCAATCGGGCGAGTATTTCTTAGAAGCTGGTGCTATGGTATTAGCTGATGGTGGTATTGTATGTATAGATGAGATTGATAAGATGAGGGATGAGGATAGAGTCGCTATTCATGAGGCTATGGAGCAAGGTACTGTCAGTATTGCTAAGGCAGGTATAGTTGCTAGGTTAAATGCTAGAGCATCTGTATTAGCTGCTGGTAACCCTAAGTATGGTAGGTATATACCTTCAAGACCTATAGCTGAGAATATAAACCTACCAATCACTATACTCTCTAGATTTGACTTAATATTCACGTTAAGAGACTTAACTGATGTAGAACGTGATAAATCTCTTGTAAGACATGTTCTAAGAACTCATGAAGCTATTGAGGAGGTAAGACCTGAAATACCACCAGATATTCTAAGGAAGTATGTAGCGTATGCTAGGAAGTACGTAAAACCTAGATTAACTAGAGATGCTGAACTACTTATTGAGGAATTCTACCTAGAGATGCGTAAGAGGAGTGCTGAAGTTCCTGAAGCACCTGTAGCTATAACTACTAGACAGTTAGAAGCACTTATAAGACTTGCTGAAGCGCATGCTAGGATGGCTTTAAAGAACTACGTTGATGTTGAGGATGCTGCTGAAGCTATAAGGTTGATGAACGTTATGTTAGAGAATGTAGGGATTGATGTTGAGACTGGTCAGATAGATATAGATGTGATAATGACTGGTAAGCCTAAGAGTATAAGGGATAAGGAGTTAATCATTAAGGATATAGTTAAGGAGTTAAGTAGTGAAGGAGGTTGTGCTAAAATTAAGGATATAGTTAAGGAAGCTGTTAAGAGAGGTATTGATGAAGACTTCGTCGAGAAATACATAACTAGTTTAAGGAGAGCTGGTGAGTTGTATGAGGTTAAGACAGGATGTGTTAATTTCGTAGAGTGATTAATAAATACTTTTAAACTTAATAAGAACCTATACGTGGTAACAGTTATGAGTGAGTTGGTGGTTAGGTTAAGTAATGGTAAGGAGGTACTGATAAATAAGACGACGTTAGAAGCTGTTAATAGGTATGTTAGGTTTGAGATCACTTTAGAGAATTTAGCGAAGGAGTTAGGTTTAGAGAGTTGGGAAGAAGCTTACGAATTAGTTAAGAAGATACCGGCATGGATTGCCTGGACACCTCCCTCACTTCTTAACTATATGAAGAGGAGAATAACTGAGGGTAAGTAGAGGTAGGCTTTGTATTCGTTAAAAGCAATAATAACAGTTGATTACGGTAAAGAATTAAGAGCTTCTTTAGAGATTGGTGATACTCTCTACCCCTACGATAACTTAGTAAAAGTTGGGTGTAGTTCTTACGGTGGTGTCCTCCTACTCTACACATCATTAACTTACGAAGACGTAGTTAATTTATTGAGGAAGAGTAAGTTAGTATATGTTAAAAGTATTACTAAGGTAGATATATGTTGTCCAGATGATAAGGAGTTACTGATGAGATGTATTAGTGAGTATTTAAGTTCTATTAACGCTAAAGTAGGTAAGATTAAGATTTACGAGAGAGGGAATTTAAAGAAGTACTTAAGAGATATTAATAACTTAATTAAGAGTTTTTATGAACGTAACTCTAGGTTGAGGTTATATAT
>Ga0105154_1000056_pt1 | contig 47739 bp, 60 predicted proteins | sample SSWtaG_FD_89672 | JGI IMG/M metagenome (GOLD analysis project Ga0105154, IMG submission 89672) | Hot spring microbial communities from Sandy's Spring West, USA to study Microbial Dark Matter (Phase II) - SSWsed_matched | ecosystem: Environmental > Aquatic > Thermal springs > Hot (42-90C) >... | reverse complement strand
CAATTACGTAGCGACCACAGTTTCTACACTTCCTAATAAGCCACTTCACTTTTTCTCACGCTCAGCTCTAAACACAACACCAAGTTCTCTGGCTTTCTTCTCGCCAACACTGAGAGCTCTGCTCGCGTAGCTCTCAGCTGTCTTGTAGTCTAGTGAGATTACCTCTAACACGTATCTGGGTGAGCCAGCTGAGTACAAGTTAAACTTGACATTGTTTGAGGCGAGGAACTCTGCTATCGCGCTCAAGCAGGCTTTAACGTCCTCAACGCCACGTGAGCTGAAAGACTGCACTACTAGGTTATACCTGACAACAGCCTCTCTCAGCTTAACGTGTTTACGAGCTTCTTCAAGTAGAGGCTCAATCCAGTACTCTGGCACACCAGCTTCTCTGAGAACCTGGGGGCCACTAGTAACAGCCTCTTCGAAGGCGTACATTACATCGTAGTACTTGTCCATTAAAGACCACACAACCTCTCTGTAGGCGTCTTCAATACTCCTACCCAGTTTCTCGGCTGTTAACTCCACTATTTTACATGCTTTAGTAAACCTCTTCCACCAGAGCATTTTCTTCTGGCGCTCACTATCAGTGACTTTCTTCAAGGAGACGTCAACGGCTTTCTTAACTCTGTCAACACGTATAGCTTTCACAACTACTTTCTGACCCTCTCTAATAACCTCTCTAATATCCCTGAAGTACTTAGAGGAGATCTCACTCCACGGCAGGAAAGCCCTGAGACCACCATACTCATCTAGCTCTAGGTAAGCCCCAAAATCGTATATCTCCTTAATAGTGCCGACAACAAGCTCCCCTACATCTGGGAGCTCTTTTCTAGGCAAGACCACTACTACTCACCTGTCGAGCCCTGCTCTGATTTAAACTCAACTCTGAAAACTCCCAGTAATAAGTACACGTCGTACACGCCGAAATCTCGAGTGTCAATACTCTTTAAGTGTGTGGCGTTAACGTAGAGGAGCCTGAACCACGTTAACTCGGCGTCAATAGGCGCGTAGCTGTAGAGGCGATTATACACTCTAGTGTAGTTGAGTCCCTGGAGAGCTGAAACCACTAGCTCCACTATTAACATGTCTGCTCCAGTATCAGTCCACGCTAGTGCCAGGACGCTCTCACTGTGTACTTGTAGCATACTCAGGTACTGCGTGAATAAGTACTCATCCAGTGAGCGGTTAGCTAGGTTTAAGTACAGAGGCACCAGTACTAGGTCGCCGAGTACTCCAAATAAGAGCTCTCTTCTCACCTGAATCTCGATTACTCCGTGCGGGTACCCTATATAGGCCTCACCCGCGAGAGGGCCTTTTCGCACGCTGAAATCACAGACAACAATAACGTAGACGTCTTCAACACCGAGATCTCTCGACACGTTCTCGAGAATAAGCCTTGAGATGTCTTCGCTGGCTGTGAATATTCTCGCAATTAAGCTCTTATCAATAATACTCCCAGCAGTATTTGAGAGCAAGTACACATCTAGACCTCTCTTAGCGAGCTCTGCGTAGAGCCAGTAGCTGTACTCCCAGTTAGCTACAATAAGCACTCTCCTACTAGTAGAGTTCTCTAGTATTTTACTCGAGAGCTCACTACTCACACGAGAAAGCCACTCGTAAATCCTTGCCTGAGCACCCCTGTCTACTAGTGGCAGAATTCTCGACACTACAGGGTGCACTGTGTAGTAGTGGTCAACAACAACTCTCACAGACCCGAATACAACTGCCACTAGAAGCACCACGACTAGAACTCGTCCAAGCACACCTAGACGTCTTGACTTCGCGAGTCCAGTAGCCGAGATCACGGTTTCCAGTAAGAGCCCGCCGAGAGCAGCCGCGAAAGCTACTGCCAGTGGTGTGAGAGACGGCGCTACTAGTGAGAGCGTGGTAAACAGAGTTGAGAACACTACGGCCACGTGGCGTAGTCCACTCACACCTCCTCGTAAAATGAGCACGAGTCCTCCCAGAGCTAGGAGACCCGTGAAGCCGAATGCTACTGTGGGGGCTAGTGCCAGCTTGACGCCTAGTTCTCGAAGACCATATCCGAGAACAGTGCTAACAGCCGCGCTTAACACTAGTGCCAGCGTAAACGCGAGCACGCTGAGAAGAGATCTCGCGCCGATATCGCGAGGATCTACCAGCGCGTCTATAGCAATCAGCTCTAGCATCAAGAACACGGCGAGTAGTGCCAGGAAATACTCGTAGCCAAACACGCTAAATACCAGTCTCGCCGCCGTGATTACAGTGAGATATACTAACACCACTCTCTCTAGCCTTGACAGCCTCCTCTTAGCGTAGTTAATTAGCAAGTAAAGCGAGATTCCTAGTGGAAGAGCCCAGTAAGCAGTGTGAACAATTACTACAACAGCTTGCAGGACACAGCCAATAACCACCAATTTTGCACTTTCATCTACGAGGCCCTTAACAGTGAGTACTAGTGATGCTAGTATTAGTGGAGTTAGTACTGCAAAGCCGTAGTAATCTAGTAGAGCAGGATACAGCACAGTTGGCGTGAAAGCGTAGAGTAGAGAGGCGAGAACAGGTGTGTACTTGCCGCCAACTAGTAGTCTAGCAGAGATGTACACAAACACTACTCCCACAACTCCGAGCGCGTAGGCTAAGAGTTCACCCTGAGCTACTCTCGAAGCAAACCACAAGACACTTACTAGAGGACCACACCCTTCAGTCGAGTAGTTAAGTCTGGTACACAGCTCAGCGGGGCTTTTAGCGAGTAGTGCTGCTATTAGCGGGTGTAGTGTGTCGTAGTAGCCTCTTAGGAGAGTACTAGTTACCAGCACATACATAGCTGTAATTAGAACTAGTGCCCCCCAGTCTCTCAACGCTGTAGATAGCCCGTTCCGAGTCGCCTGCATGGAGAACACGCCACTCCCAGCTCTGCTACTTATGAGAACTCGCGAGTAGTATATAAATAAATACGATTTCGGACACAATACTCTCCGAGGTGTGATTTCGTGGCGAGAAGAGGCGAGATTATTACTAAGTTAATGGAGTACGGTGTGCTACAACACTCCCTGTATAGGGGTCTATTCACAGTGGGTATTGCAGTGTACTTTGTAATCGCGTCTGGTATTCCAGTCTACAGTACTGTTTTAAGAGAACCCGGAGCTCTGGGTAAAGTGATGTTACTAGTGCTACTGCTCCTCCTGAGCGCTGTCCTAGCCGAGATCTCTTGTCGCGCCGAGCTCGCTGCGCAGGCAAAGACTAGGAGAAAGAGAGTCTCTCGGTCTGATTTCACAGCGAGAATCTACACGCTACTAATAGTGCTCGCAGTTATTGTAGTATCTTATGTGCTTATCAGCGTGTACAGAGTGTACTAAGTTGAAGTCTTAATTAACTTGACAACGGGCTTCTCAAGTACCTCTCCACACTCATAAATACTCGCAACTATTATCTCAACTACACTGAGCTCTGCAATATCGTTTCTCTTAAATCTCCTCTCACCGATAACACAGAGTTTCCTGAACAAGTAGAGAAATCTATCAGCATGTTTAACCACGAAAGGCGAGAGAACGTGTTTTTCAACCTCAACAAGTCTGGTTACCGCTTTAATCACGTCGTAGTCCACAGTGTTCTCGGGTATGTCAGTAGTGCTCTTTGATTTTAAAATCCTGATCTCCGCGTACCTCTCCAGATCAGCGCTAAGCCTGTTAATAATACCCTGAAGAACCTCTAAGCTAAGCTCGTCGAGCTCGTGAACTCGTAGAAGAGCCTTGTTCACGTGTTCTTCTATTTCAAGGTATCTTTGCTGTGGTAGAGATCCGAGCTTAGCTGTGCTGAGTTCTTCTCTTATAAGTCTCAAGAAAACCTCGCTCACTTCTTAACCCCTAAATCACTAGTGTCTACAGGTATAGCGATGTTTTTAACTACGAGGTACACTCCTAAATAAGCCTCCACTTTAATAACCTTGTCCCTGACAAGGTCTATTCTCCTGTCAAGCACATCCAGAGAACCTGTCACCGTGGGCTTGATCTTCACTGCACCAGTAAACGGCGAGAAGTCTTCGTAAGACATGTCCTCCACGTTCTTGTTCAAGCCTAGATCTGTAACTCTCAAACCCGCCTTCATGTTTAAACTGTAGTTAAATCTAGAGAGCCTTGAAGTGTCCATTGTGACAGCCTTGTCTATGTTAATGCACTCTTCTCTCAGAATATCCTCTAAGTCTTCTCTCCTCACGAGATACACATCTCTTAATCCATAAGCTCTCTCCTTGAACACCGCTACACCTCTCTTCACGGCCTCTTCGAGTACACGCCTCCTGAGTCCACGCTCAGCTGTGTTGAAAATAGCAACTCCCCTTATTGAGGGAAAAATCCTGTCTAAGTTGAGGTCCTCGCACGCAATGTAGCTCGCAATGTGTCTTCTCTCCTCGCGTGTGAGCACTAGAGCGCTCTCATCTGAGACCTTGACGTGAAACCCCCTATTACCAGAGAAGAACACTCTTATATCGCTGAAACCAAGCTCGTCGCGCAGAATATCCACTAGTGTTAGAACATCTCTCCACGCTCTCATAATACAAGTCCACGACACGTTAACGTACTCAATGGGTTTTGAGCCGTCACTACACATACCCGTGTTCTCCGCAGAGATCTCGTTGCCGCAAATGTAGAGCTTACTTGTACACTCAGGGTACTTGTCAGCATCAATATCAAAGAGGAGCTCAGAGCCCTCCCACATTTTCTCCTCCATTAACTGCGCTGAGGGATTAGAATACAGTGCTGAGGAATAGTAGAGGTGTAGTGGTGTCTTGACGTTCAATATGTAGTCGTATAGCTGATCCATGAAGGGGAATGCTAAGTGCCTTATGTAGACGCCGTCCTCAAGACTCTCGAGGGCTATTTCCCGCTTGTGTAGGTTAGAGGGCTCTTCGAGAGGTCTCTGCCTGTAGTACTCCCTGATAATGTATCTCAGGAAACCAGCTCTACTGGCTTGTCTACTAGTCTGTTCTCGGCGCGACATAGAACTCTAGTTTCCCTCCATAAGGTAGCTCATATGTCAGCCTCAGAGGCGTCTCTACTCCAAACCCGATACTGAGAATCTCCGCTGCCTGCGATGCAGCTGAAATCTCCACTAAGTAGTCCACTGTGTACTTAGATCTCGCCTCGCCAGTAGACTCGTACTCAATGAGCGCTCCAGAAGCCGCGCTGAGCTCTACCTCCGCCTCTGCGATCTCGCCTTGAGCTTTCAAGTAGAGAATACCCGAGTTAACCGGGGAGTAGAACTCGACCGCGTCGCTCACAGGCTCGAGCTCTTTAACAACATCCTTGAACAATTTCGGCATAATCCTGCACTTAAAAGTCTCCTCGAAACTTATCTCTGGAATTTCCTGCACTGACAACTCAATACCAGGCACCTTAAAGCTCCTTGAACCCTTACCCTCAAACACAATTCTCAAGTGACCTCCCGAGATCGGCTCAAGTACCAGCTCATCGCCTTTTCTCGCACGCCTCAGAATCTTCGCTAACTCCTCCATGTTAGCCCCAATATTCATCTCTCTCTCGACTTCAAACACTGAAAAGGCTTGTTGGGGAATGTAGAAGTCCACTAGCACTACCGCTGAGGGGTCCATTGCTCTGAGCCTTAACCCCTCCTCTGTCACTCTAAAGCTGGCCTCCTCGATGATCTTGGAGATCGCTGATATGGCATACTTCCAGATAGTAGCTTCTCTAAAACTAAGCTTCAAGAGTCACCACCCTAGTATTAAGTGTCTTTTAAAAATTTAAAAGGAAACTTAGTGGTAGCAACTCTCGTGGTGTGTAGGTGTGGAAGTAAGAGTTGTCTCTAGAACTGACAGGGAGCTGGTGCTGGAAATCACTGGTGAGGATCACACTCTAGGCAACATGTTAATGAAAGAGGCGCTGAGACACCCCGCTGTGGAGTACGCTGCTTACAGAATACCACACCCACTCAGAAACGTAATGGAGTTTGTGCTGATCGTCAAAGAGGGGGCCAGTCTCTCCGCTGTGCTCACGGAAATCCTGAGTAAGCTGAGAAGCGAGATAGCAGAGTTTAAGAGACTTGTTGAAGAGGTATTAGAGTGAAAAGAGAGAGCAGAGTACTGGCTTATGGTTTATCAGGAAACTACGTTGTAGTAGCCACTTATAGGAGCAACTTCCTCGAGGAAATATTCGTATCACACCAGCCTGTCTACGACCTCGAGGTGTACATTAGAGACAAGATCAGGACTTACAGTGAAGTGACGTACGTCGTGCCCTGCACAGAGAGCAAGTACCCCGCCAGGTTTAAGTCGTTTAAAGTAATCGAGGGCAGTGACTCACTACTCTACGCTGAGATGTACTGTAGAGTAGTGAATCTCGTGCTCTGCCTACTCGAGCTGAGCACACCACAGACAGATATAAGTGGTATTTTAATAAGTGATTTAGAGAGGTGTTTAATTAAGGGTGTGAGTACATGACTGCTTTCTGCCCTAAGTGTGGAGGGCTACTAAAGCCTAGACGAGAGGGTAGTAAAGTATACCTGGTCTGTACGAGGTGTAACTACCGCGCCGAGCCAGCTCATCACTCACTCACAATAACATCTAGAATAGAGCATACAGATAAGGAAAAGACCTTTGTAGTAGAGGAGAACACACTCAACCTGCCAATAACTAGAGACGTTGTATGCAAACGCTGTGGACACAGCGAGGCGTATTACTGGGTTGTGCAGACACGCGCTGCAGATGAGCCTCCTACTAGGTTTTACAAGTGCGTGAAGTGCGGCTTTACGTGGCGTGAATACGAGTAGTACTTCAACCCCCTTTACTAGACTGTTTAAAACTCCCGTAGAACTTATCTATGCAACTCCTCCACTCCGACTTAACAGCGACTTTACCACTCTCATCGACCTCTACTAGTCCGAGACTCTGCGATATTTTAACAACATCTTCAACGGGTAGTCCCGTTAAGACCGTGCACGCTACCAGGTAATACCTTGTTGAGGTGTTCTTGCTGATCCTGGCAAGCGTTGTGTTTTTATCCGCGATCTGCTCGGCCAGCCTAGTCATCTCCTCGAAAGACATGTCTGAGAGAATAGTGTTTTCCTCTCTCACAAACACTGCTCTATAACCCATTCTCTTCACGACCTCGACTAGGAGTTCTGGTGGAAACGTCTTCCTTGTAGTCTGAGTAATGAGCTCAACGCTGTATTTTCGCAGTCCTTTACGTGATGAGAGAGCCTCTTTAAGAGACCTCAATACCCTCTTTATCTCAAACCACGTAGCCTTGACATCGCTCTCGTAGCCGTATGCCTCCACGAAGAGACCCTTACTTGTAAAAGTGAACTCCACGTGGCTTAGTGCTGGTAATCTGTCCTTGACAATCTCGTAGAGCTTAGCGCACTCCTCTTCTCTACACGGAATAAAGAATCTTCTCTTAACGAGAGGCACGCGTACACCTTAAACCTAGCTAGTGGTGATCAGCAAGTAGCCTCCACTCGCTACTTTTCTCCTCTCGACTCTACCACAGTTTTTACACACGAGAACACCAGTACTAGTTAAGTACAACTCCTCGCCACAGGAGCCACAATACGCGTGAATTACTCCTAACTGGGGCTCTTTAATTGTGAGCAAATATGGTGGAGTACTATTCAGAACTCTTGCCTTAATGGTGTCACCTGGTCTTACATAGTCCTGTATGTCTGTAATGTACTCATTTGAAATCTGAGATATGTGTAGTAGTCCAATAGCGTTTACACGGGTATTGTTAGCCATGTATATCCTGACCACCGCCACGTCCTCGTGAACACTGTAAACCCAGCCCTCAACAACTACTCCTTGTTTTAGTGTGAGCTCTCTTCTAACTAGAGGTTTCACTGTTACGGTCTTTCTGAGCTTGTTGAGAACAGCTATACCCACAACCTGTGATCTCAGGTAGCCTTTACCATCACTACTAATAAACTCGCCTGGTAAGGCCTCTTCCTCGACACAGACAGCTTCGCCGGGTATTACAAAGCTCACTGTTACTCACCTCTTCGCTAGTATTATGAATATAGCTTTAAATCTGTGTATTCTTCTTCTGTGCCTGCTATACAGCATTGGAATGTCAAAATTCACTACTTCCTTGTACTCTAAATTAAAGTTGAGAGCTTCAGCTAATTTCCCCAGGATTCTCAAAAAGCCCTTGGAATACTTGTGGATACTGTAGACTTTTCTAGCACTTTTCAGAGCTGACACTAGGAACCTCACGTCGAGTCCTCTGTTACTCTTCACCACGCCAAAGGGGGGATTCATGACCACCACATCAGTGTTCTCGAGAACTAGTCTAGTAGCGTCCCCCACCACAAACAGCACTCTGTAACTCAGCGAGGAGAAGTGCTGAGAGATCAGTTGAGCTCCTCTCCTCACAATCTCCTCGTCTATTTCAACGCAGAGAGCACGAGAACCCCCCACTATGAGAGACGCCACTGCTAGTCTGCCGTCCCCGCAGCCGTAATCAGCTACTGTCTGCTTCTCTAAGTCACCCTTAAGTGCCCCCATCCAGGTCATGTGCGCTACAAGCCATGTTGGCGTGGGATACTGCTCTAGTTCTCTCCTGTAGATACGCCTCTCAGCACTGTAAACACTGAGCACTTTTTCGAGCTCGGCTTTACTGCTCACAGTAATAGCCAATTGTAAACACCTGTGTGCTCACCACGGGTAGATGTACTTTTCGCTCCCCGTTGCGAGCATAATGAACTCTCCTGGTGTCAACACGGGCTTGTAGAACTCTGAGAGGTCATCTACTGGAAGTCTCGGACAGCTCGCCACGACGTAGAGGTCTAGTCTCAGCGCGTTGTCTATGGCCACGAGCCTCTCAATTGTAGTGTAGCTCGATGTGATCTTATACACTCTAAAACCACTACTCCTCGCAACTCTCTCTAAGTACTCTACTAGAACTCGCCTATACTGACCAGGTCTTCCTCCAGTAATTAGCCCTAGCCTACCACCCCACACATCTCTCGCTCTCAAAAGCACGTAAAACCTCTTCTTAAGCACCTTGTCAGCCTCTTCACGAGCAGACCACACTCTGTGAGAGTAGGGGTCTACAACGAGTATGGGTTTTAACGAGATTAGTCCCAGTCCGAGTGGGTGGAAAGCACCGCCCGAGACAACTACGTGTGCATCAACAGTTTCATCTAGAGCTACTACTGGTCCATAGTAGCATCCGAGAAGCGGTGTTGACACCTCGCGTACTAATAGGCCTTTTACTCTGAGATACCGCGCTACCTGAGCTCTCTGCGAGCTCTCAATAAGCGTTGAAGACACAGAGACCCTCTGCACACCAGCCTCCACGAGAAGCCTGTAGAGACTCTCTAGTAGCGTGTTGTCCAGCACCACTGTATAGTAGACTGGAACATACACTACTGTGATGTCTGAGCCCCAGACACGTTCACGTAGAGTGTACTCTTCGTGCCCTATGTGCAGGACAACATCTACACCAGTCTCTCTCGCCTCGTCTAGTGGGAGATCACAGGATCCGTAGGCAGGCTCACTTGAGTAGAGAACCTCCACGTGGAGTCTTTGCAGGCAGCTCTCAACACACTCGTAGAGAGGCTTAAGTCCGTCTGGCGCGTGGAGAAGTACTCTGCGCGCGTTTAACTCTCTAATCTTCTCGAGAGCAGCTTTTAATTGAATAGTGTAGAGGCCGCAGAGCCCCTCACTGCTCAAACAAGAGCTCCTCGCTAAACTGAGGCGGGGAGTCCGGGTTTAAGCGGCTTAACGACTATTCTGGTGGGTAGTGGTAGTTTTGACGCTGCTATTTTTAGGGCCTCCTTGGCGGCCGCCACATGGTCTTTAAATACTCTTGCAAAGAGCACTACTTGACCAGGATACACTCTAGCCGCTGTTCCAACTGGTTTTCCAAAAGCCTGTCTCATACCCTCCTGCAGCCTGTCAGCACCAGCAAACGCTAGCATTTTGTTCTCTCTTATAACGTGGTGTGGATACACATTTACTCTCAGGAAGAAGTTGTTCTCTCCAAGTCTTGTTGTGAGTCTTTTTAACGCCATTACACGTGCTGCCTCGAGAGCGTTGTGTCTTATTTGCCCTGCCTCCTCCACGACTAGGGCTAATTCGTAGTCGTAGTCTTTCTTTAAATCACCCATTTCAAACTTCGAGATTTTCGGCGGTGGAATACCCGGAATGTACTCCTTCCTAGTGTAGGGTGGCCCGTTGAAGTGTGTGTAGCACCGTGCTGGTCTGAGAGGCATAACTACTCACCACACCTAGACTCTACGAGGTATTCACTTATTTTAAACTTTTACCACGCAAAACAACAAACTTAAGTGTAACTAGTACAAGCTGTGCTCACAGTTTTATAGGGGTCTCAGGAGAATAGATACCGTGGAAGCGGGGGTGCCCGAGCCTGGTTAAAGGGGGCGGACTCAAGATCCGCTGGCGTAGGCCTGCGTGGGTTCAAATCCCACCCCCCGCACACTCCTAGCAACACTCTCCCGCCTCTCACTGACCGGTAAGTAGCTTTTAGAGAGATCTTTCCGTTACCGAAAGTACCTTACCCGCTACGACCCCCTCGTGGTTAAGTGAGAGTAGAAATTCACTACGAGGGGTTTTAGAGCACTTAAGTGTTATCAGCTCGTCGCGAAGTAATCACCAGTCATACTGGAGCGGCTTCATCACTACAGAGTAGTTTTTCTTGGTGACTTTTAAAATTTAAGTTTTCTCATTAGTTCTCTGGCTTTTTTCAGTGTACCCGTTGTTCTCAGCGGCACTACTACGCACTTCTTGCCTCCAACACTCTTGACCAGCCCGAGGGCAGCTATGAAGTGGTCTAAGTAGAGGTGTGTGACCTTGTATACTCCTCTCTGCGTGTTCTCGTCGAATAATACGAGTTGTGGTGAGGCCTTGTAGTACACGTTCTCGCTGAATAGCTCCTTAAACCTGCTAGATACAGCATCTCTGAGCTCGTTGAGCTCCACTCTCTCCTCACATATAGCGGTGAAGACAACATACCTCTTTCTCAACTTCTTAACTTTCACGGTCTTTTCTCTTGCTTCTAGAAGGGCGGTGTACGCGTTAACTAGGCGTTTAAGTCTTAAAAGCGTGACTAGTAGTGCGGTAGTGACTACGAGCATAGAGATCAAGACTGCAATGAGCAGGATATCTAGCACATAAACACCCCTTCCCTCTCAAGTAACTTGTTTTCGAGATATTAATTGTCTAGGTATGTCTGTTAGTGCTAGAAGTGTTATTCTCTCTGGAAGGTCATAGAGAGTCTTCATAGCCTTGATCACCACGACTGGGTGTACTAGCTCGTACACACCACTCGTAGAGGTGCCTAGCACGAGGCCCACTTTAAACCTAGCAAGCATATTTAACCTCCTGTAGAAGTAGCTCTTCACCTCACTGCTACTATAGAGTAAGTGGGGAATGTGAATTTCCAGTGGCTTGTCGTAGTACTTCATTACACTGAGCTGTTTTTTATCTAGTACTTTGAGATTACTCGGAGTTATGAGAATAGTGTCTATTCGAGTATCGTGAGCAGACCACCTCGCAACCTCCGTGGTTGTCGGGTGAACGGCCACGACTTTTCTCCTGTACTCAATTTCTCTGAGAATGTCTTTGAGCTCATCTACGCTACTCGCGTTCACGACAACTTTATCCACAACAACTACTCTAGCACTACTACTCAAAGTAGCGCTGTCTACATGTTTTTCAAGACACGCTATGTGAGTATAGCCCACTTTATAGTACAAATCAAGTAGCTCTTTACTGCACACGCCGGCGTGAATATCCGCGAAAATACGCTTCAAGACTAGAAACACCTGGTTAGGGGTAACTCGTCCTGGAGTAGTGTTCTCAGACTAATTACCTAGTCCACTAGCTAGAGTATTAAGTAGCTAGACGCCAAAAACTCTTCCAGGTCTTTATGGGTCTTCACGTTCTTCAAGTATATAGTGAACTTAACTATATCCTGCGTGTCTGCTAGCTGGAGTACGTTTCTGAATAAGCTCTGCTTAGAGAACCTTATAGTAAACTTCTTCTCTCGCGGATCATACCTGAGCCTGCTAGTTATTCTGAGTATTCTCTTCTCACTATCCTCTAGTCTACTAGCCACGTATTTCACAATAGAAGACACTAATAAGGGGTCGTTTACTTCGAGTGTTAAGATCACAATGGGGTTGCCGTAGTAGCCCTTCTCTTCTCTAGATGTGGGGGTTAATTTTGACCTCACGTCTTCTGGGAGGAGGTTTTTCATTGAGTTTTCAACGCGTACGCAGTCCTCTGTGGCGTGACAGAAAGCAGTGATCTTAATTGAGGAGACCTCTACTTTTCTTCTTCTAGTTTCTCCGCTACTTGCCAAGGCTCGCGAGCCCCTCTACTAGCCTCATGTCTCTTCCTCAACAAGCGCTCTTTCTGCTTTCTCTTCCACTTGTAGTACATTGTGCCTCTCAGCCCTCTACTCTTTCTCAGCCCTCTCATTTTCTTACCGGCACTTGTAAGCCCCCTGAATACTCGGCCTCTGTTTTGAGGTTCACATATCCACTTGATCTCGGGGTCTCTGCATATTGAGGGGTGGTGTGGGTCTACTAGTATTACCTCAAACCACTTATACTTGCCGTCTTCACCTACATAGTAACTGTTTAGTACTTCGAGATTTCTGTACTTCCTCGCCGCTCTCTCCTCTGCTATGAGTCTCAGGCTCTTAGCTGGAGCGTAACCGTAAACACCCATTCTCTTTGGTCTGCGTCCACTGTCAGGTCTAGGCTTTCTCTGACCTCCTTTTCTAACACGTACGCGGACAACAATAAATCCCACTTTTGCCTTGTAGCCAAGAGCTCTAGCCCTGTCTAGTCTAGTGGGCTTCTCAATTCTCACGACACTAGGCTCTCTTCTCCACTCGAGTAGCTTTTGTCTCAGCAGCTCTCTTAGCTCACCCTTGTAGATTTGTTGCCATGTCTGGGCCAGGTAGTGGTACATGCTTCTTGCCACTTTAAAGCACCGTTTCAGCGCCGGTATACTTAAAGATGTGCTAGGGGTTTATATAAAGTACTAGTACTGGTGAGTCTCGTTTTGCCCATCTCGGAGAGGCTCATAGGCATTGTTGGCAAAACTAATGTGGGTAAGTCCACGTTATTCTCAGCCATGACGATGATCCCCGTGAAGATAGCAGACCACCCGTTTACTACTATAGAGCCCAATATTGGAGTAGCTTACGTCAGGAAAACGTGTGTTCACGTGAAACTAGGACTCCCCAGTTGCAATCCCAGAAGCGGCTTCTGCGTGAAGGGATTCAGGTTTATACCTGTAAAGGTAATGGACGTGGCTGGCCTCGTTCCAGGTGCACACGCTGGGAGAGGTCTTGGAAACAAGTTCATGGATGACATAAGACAGGCAGACGTCCTCATACACGTAGTAGACGCGGCCGGCTCAACTGACCTTGATGGTAATAGAGTAAAACCCGGCTCCGCGGACCCTGTTGAGGAGGTCAAGTCAATTCTACTTGAAATTAGCGAGTGGTTTAAAAACGTGATTGTAAGAGTGTGGGAGAATAAGATATCGAGAGCTGTTATTACAGCGCAGAACCCACTAGAAGTCATATATCAAAACCTCTCCGGGCTTAACATAAAGAGATCACACGTAGTAGAGGCAATTGGGAAAGCAGGTCTCGAGACCAAACACCCCAAAAACTGGACTATTAGTGACGTAGAGGAGTTCTCCGTAAAACTCCGAGAAGTCTCAAAACCGATTATAATAGCGGCTAATAAAGCAGACTACCCTGAGGCTAGAGACAACATTGAAAGACTCAAGGAGACATATGGAGAGGAAAATGTAGTGCCTGTTAGCGCGCTAGCCGAGCTTATTCTCAGAAAAGCCTCGCACTCAGGTTTAATAGAGTATATTCCAGGTGACGGCGCTTTTAACATCACAGACAAATCCGCGCTTACACGTGAGCAACTAAGAGTTCTCGAGATGATAGAGGAAAGCGTCTTAAAGCCGTATGGCTCCACAGGTGTGCAGGAAGTTCTCAGGAGAGCTGTTTTCGAGAAGTTAAAGCTAATAGCAGTATACCCGGTGGCGGATGAGGGCGAGTTCACAGATCACAGCGGTAATGTGCTCCCAGATGCTTTTCTAGTAGAGCGCGGAACTACAGTAAGAGAGCTGGCCTACGCCATACACACAGCTCTGGGTGAGGGCTTTCTCTACGCTATTGACGCTAAGAGAAAGAGACGTGTTGGAGAGTCCTATGTCTTGGAAGACGACGACGTTGTTAAAATAGTGTCTACTCTGTCTCGCTAGTAGACTCCTCCTGCTCCTGGAGCATGCGAGCTCTCTGTTTTCTCATGAGACTCCAGTACTTCTTAGCCTCTTTGTAGTAGTAGTCGTCTTCTTTTCTACTACCAAAAAACTCGAGCCCCCGAGTTAAGAGTATATTCCTCAACTCCTCCGCTTCTTCACTTGATAACTCACCTCTCTTAGCGAGATACTCTACCACCTCTATAGCCTCTTCAACAGTCTTACACCTCCTAATGTAGTCGACTACTGTTGGCACGTAGTTTCTCCAGGGATCTGAAAACCCGCTCTCCACTCGGAGAGTTAACTGTTTAGTCTTGTTGCCGAAAATTTCCTCTGCTAGTTTAGGGTACTTTTTCTTGAACTCCTCTACGTCAAACTCGTGAGACACACTTATCACTCACTCACTTCCTGTCTCACTGTAGTATACTGTGTTGGAGGGTAAATAGTCTTTGAGGGTACATCTCTGTAGACAACAGAACCCGGTAGTATCCAACTGTACGGGCCTATTTTAACTCCAGGCATTATTGAGACGTTCACACCTGTCCTCACGTGAGCCCCTATAATACTCCCCAGCTTAACTCTACCGGTATTCTCGAGAACGCCTTTAACCATCATTTTCACGGGCTTCTCGTCAAATCTCAAATTAGCGAGAACAGTGCCAGCACCTAGATTTACACCCTCACACACCACGCTGTCTCCTATATAGGACAGGTGCGAGGCGTGCACATTCTCCATTACAACACTCTCCTTAACCTCCACAGAGAAACCTATTTTCGCGTTTTGACATATAACACTCCACGGCCTGATATAGGCGTGAGGGCCTATTACAGCACCTCTCCCTATGTACGCAGGCCCCTCAATCACCGTGAAGGGCTTTATCTCAGCCCCCTCTTCAATAACGACATTACCACTAATGTGAACAGGGCTCTCAACACGGCCCTTAATAGTGGTAACTACGTTAGCCAGGGCCATTTTATTGGCCTCTATTACGTGCCACGGCTTACCCACATCAATCCACTTACCCTTATACTCGTAGACCCTCACCGGCTTCTTGGAGGCTATGTTATTGACTATACTCGTGAGCTCTAGCTCGCCTCGTGGACTTAGAGGCACATTGCTGTTTTCAACAATATCTCTAACTCTGAGCTTGTAGAGACCAGCGTTGACTATATTAGTCTCCGGTTGCTCGGGCTTCTCTACAATGTACTTTAACCTACCTTCCTCACTCACGAGAACACCATAATCCCTGGGATTAGAAACCCTCACGCCGACAATAATGTTGTCCTCAATACTACTAATTTCTCTGAAAACTCCCCAGTTGTCAATGAAGACATCAGAGTAAGTAACTACGACGTCGTCGCTGAGATCCAGGACTTTAATAGCCTCTAAAACAGCATCACCGGTACCAAGAAGCCTCTCCTGCTTAACAACTCTAATTCTCCCGCTGTTAAGACCAGAACTCTCAAGGTACTTAACCACTAAATCAGACATGTAGCCAACTACAACAACAATCTCCTCTGCAACTCCGAGTAGCGCTTCAATGTGCCACTGTAAAAGAGGCTTACAGAGAACTGGTATTAAAGCTTTAGGCCTCGTCTCAGTAATAGGTCTAAGCCTCGTTCCCTCACCAGCTGCTAGTACAACGGCTTTTAAAGACACGCAGAACACCCTAATTTCAACGTGGTGTTTGTGGTGTTTATACTCTGAGGTAGGTTATAAGCAAGTAGTCAGGAGCAGAGTTGTTTTTAGCTGAGTTAAGAAAAGTTGAGAAAACCTGGTGAGGAGTTTACGCTGAGGAGGCGGATTTGCGTAGCTGTATGGGAGAGATAACTACTGCGGGCTTAGGCCCCTCTGGAGTGGGCACCATTAGTAGTTTTGTCTTGTACACTTCTACTCTTCTAATGGGGTATATTTTCCTCGCATACTCGGCGATTTCATTAGAGATCTTGTAGCCGAGGATTTCCGAGACCAGCTCGGCTAGAGTTAGTTCTGGTGCTCTGCTGGTTATGTAGTCTCGCATTATTTTTCTAATAGCTCTCTTCTGGCTGCTCTTACACCTATAACTCGTGAGGGTAACAATTGTTATTCTCAACACGTAGCCGTCTTTTGTTGTAATGTCAAATATGCCCTGAATTTTACTGCTCTTCCTCCTAATTAAGCTTCTCATGTAGTCTCTCGCTAACTCGTGTCCTTTAAACCACGTGTAGGCCTTGTCTCCCTCGACTTTGATGATCTGGAAGTAGAGCTTGACGTGGACTTGTGAGATGTCACCTGTTATGTCGTAGAGAGTAGTCTCTATTACTCTGCCAATTAACTTGTCAGGATCATCAGCCGGTATAGTGCCTAGGCTGATGTAGTTAAACATTTCTGGTGCTAAAACCTCGTACCACTTCTTTATCTTCCACTTATCTCTCACGGGTCTAGTACTGGACAAGTAGTTAAACACCCCTCTTCTAACTGGGTTCTTACTACATTGTTAAAAAGCTTATTAAGCCTTCAACGCGCTACGAGTACTTGAAATAACCTTCAAGGCTAGTAGTAAGTCGTTAACTGTAGCCCTTGCTCTTTTTAAAGCCTCGGAGCTGTTTTCAGCATAGACACTCACCTTCACAGTATAAGTACACAGATCTCCTTCACTTCTCTCAAAGCTCTCTGTTATAGACATGTTTCTCACTGGAACACGGTTGTCGGGAGTTAGAGCTCTCATAATAGATTCCAGAAGCCGGCACTCACCAGTAACTCCTACCTGCACTTCAACTACACTCTGCACAGCTGCGTCTCTGTGCATCTCGAGTACGCCTCCTCAGGGCTAACACCGATTCGCAGAAGCTCTCTCAGAATGGTCATTTCTTCGCCGTTACAGATAAATCTCACTGCTTTATCTTGTGGCGCGATGTTGTGGTACAGTAATATGTCAACTATAATGTCTGGTCTCTGTAAAGTGTCTTCACATTCAAAAACGCCGCGCTCTTCTCTCAGAAACTCCACTATTTGAGCTGACAGTGCAACGGCTAAGTAGTCTAGAATACTGTTACACACTCCGAGAATCTGTGGCAGTACATCTACACTTAATGGTAGTGTAACTATGTCTAGGAGGCAGTCTCTACACGAGCTCTCGTAGACTAAGAGCCCTCCGAGAGCCTCGTGAGCCTCTAATTCTAGTGTCACGCCGCGACTCTCCACCTGCACGTAGAAGTCTCCTACTAGTTTTAACTGCAACTGGAGATCTCTCTTAGTGTGCTGCTGTGAGATCTCGGCGAGTTTCTTAATGAGCGTGGAGACCTTCTTTATGTCCTCGTCACTACTGATCTCTTTTAGCTTAACAGAATGTGGGTCGTCAACTCCGTAGACTTCCTTTACTACTCGGGAGGCGTTCTCAACGTTTCCCGTAATTCCCGGAATAAATGGCACCAGCGTTCTTGTCAGCGCGGTAACTAGACCTCTCTTCTTGGCACCCCACAGCCTCAGAGCTAAAGTCTCTGTGAGAGCTTTCTGTGAGGAGAGCTCTTTCATAATAGTGTTCTCAATGCCCTTAAAGCCCTCTGCTTTGAAGTCATAGTAGTTGCGGTAGAGCCCTGAGAGTATGGCTAGTATCTTGTCCCACTTACTGACACTCCCAATAGCCTTCTCGAGCATTGTGACAACAAGTGCCGTAACAGAGCTCGTGCTAGTAGTTGAGAGAGCCAGGTGTTTCTGCGTGTTAATGGGCTGGAGATTTAACAGGAGAGCTGGCTCATCTCTGTAGTCGAGTAGTGTTTTCGGGTCTAAGTTAACCCTGACGTCCCAGTCGTGTTCACTTAGATTTTTAAGAAGTATTCCAGCTGAGAGTAGAGAGTCAAGTGAGCTGTCCGGTACTACAGTGAAGCTCTTGTACGACTCGATAAAATTTATGAACGCGCTCTCACTCAAGTAGACAGTACACCAAGTCTAGAAGATCCACGACTACTTTAAAACTAGGATGCCTGTGGGAACACGTATAGTCCCGTGGAGACAATTAGTTTTGCCGTCTCCGGATCGTACTTCCAGTCAGGTGGTAACTTGCCAACTCTCTTATAGTACTTTGCGAGTCTGTGTATTTTCGACTCTATTTCTATTAAGCCGCGCTCGCTGTGGTAGTCTTTGGGGTGTTCTTCTAGGTGTCTACGCAGATTAACAGCCCTTTTCATCAAGTTAAAGAGATCTTCTGGAACAGCCAGCTTAATGCCGTGTTTCTCGAGAACGTCCTCGACTTTCTTCCCAATAACTTGCTTTAGTAGTGGTATCCCGTACTGGTCTCTGAGTATAATACCTATCATTGAGGGGGAGTACCCCTTCTTGGCAAGCTCGACTACTAGCTGCTCTATGTCACTTGGACTGAGATCTAGTTTTAACCAGCGTGGAGGCCCTGCACGCGCTGGTCTAGTTGAGTGTGACTGTCCTTTATCACGTTTCTTGTTCACTAGACTTCACCGTACCACATCACAATACATTAAACACACCCTTAAAAATCACTTCGTGTAGTCCTCCACGCTCCTAGTGTACTTCGCAAATACCTGTGAAACAGCCTTAGCTCTGTGACTATACCTATTCTTCTCCTCCACACTCATCTCCGCAAATGTTCTCGTCTCACCATGAGGCACAAATATGGGGTCAAATCCAAAACCCCCTGTACCTCTAGGAGTCTCTACAATGTACCCGCAAACCTCTCCTTCCCCGATAATAATCCCTCTCCCGTAAGTGAGCGCGGCGGCTGATTTGAAACAGGCTTCCCTGTCCCTGACATTTTCGAGTAGCTTGAGCACTCCCTCTATCCCTATTGTCTTGTAGACGTAGCTACTGTAGGGGCCGGGAAACCCGTTAAGGGCTTTTATGAAGAGACCAGCGTCCTCGACGAGTACAGGTTTACTAGTGATCAGGTATATTAGAGCGGCGGACTTGACTACTATTTCCACAAGGTCTTCTCCCTGAACTTCTAGTTTCGGTGCACTGCACTGTTCTAGCTCAATACCGTAGTGCTTAGCTATAGCTGAGACTTCTTCGAATTTATGTAGATTTGTAGTTGCAAAGCAGACTCTTCTACTCAACGTACCTCTCCCTCAGAACAGCCTTGCGAAGCTCTCTGTCAACATATCTACCCCTAGTGCGGATCTCACTGACTTTTCTAATGACGCTATCACCCCCTACTTTACTGTGTTCTCTGTATGCTCTAAACACGGCTCTCGTGAAGACCTCTGCGAGCTCGGGGTAGAGCGCCTCAACACTCCTACTCATTAAGTGCAAGTCTATGGCATACTCCTCGATGTCAGTACTATACCCTGCCAGCCCAAAGTCTATTATTACAACTCTATTTCCACTCTCACTACTCCTCACTAAGAGTACATTTGCGAGCGTGAAGTCTCCGTGATATATACCCATATTGTGCATTAACGCAGCGTACTTTCCAATAGCCTCGCCGATAGCCTCCACGGCGCTCTCACGTAGTAGTCCAAGAGAGTCTGAGAGCCTAGCGCCCTCTATATACTCCATTACAATAACACCAGCCTCCTCGTCTACGAGGAGTAGTGAGGGCACAGACACGCCAGCTAGGTAGAGCTCTGAGAGCACTTTAGCCTCAGTTCTAGTTCTGTGCTCAATAAACACCTTGTTGAAAACAGGGTTTCTAAAAGGCTTACTCACCCTTTTCTTAACCACGACTTTCATGCCGAGAAAATCCACTAAGTAGATCTCCGCCTCAGCACCCCTGGCAATGAGAGTAGGAGTTAGGGAAGCCACGGGTATACCTCCTCGTCGAGTCTAAATCGCTGCTTTACCACGAGATTCTCAGGCTTAGTGGTCCTCCCGTAGAGGTACTGGAGTAGCCCAGTGTAAGCTATCATTAAGCCGTTATCTCCGGCCACCTCTGGTGGAGTTCCGTAGTACCTAGCCCCGTAGAAGTCTGCGAGAACTTCAAACTTCTCTCTGAGCACGGTGTTTGAGGCTACTCCACCAACTAGTAGAATTTCGCGTTTACTAGTTAGCATTAAACTCCTCTCAACGACCTCTATTAGCATGTTGAACGCGGTCTCTCTCAGGCTATTGCAGATCCTGCCCAGCTGGCTCTTCTCCTTTCGAGCCTCTCTAGCCATTCTCAAAGCAGCCGTTAATAGCCCCGAGAAGCTCAAGTCAGCTCCCTTCACAGTGTAGGGGAGAGGCGTGAACTCGTTACTCCACTCAGCACAGATGTCCACAGCGTGTTTGCCCTCCACCACGTATGGTGGAGCTATGCCCACTTCGCGCGCAAAAGTGTCAAGTAGGTTTCCGAGAGGAATGTCTAGTGTTTCGCCTAGGACGCGATATCGCTTGTCTCTCTGCACGGCAATGAGTGTATTGCCTCCAGAGACATACACTATAAGGGGGTCTCGCATACCCCCCACAAGCTTACCTATCTCTATGTGAGCAACAGCGTGATTCACAGATACTAGTGGCTTATTCCAGTAGGCTGAGAGAAACCTAGCTAATGTAGCTCCAACTCTGAGACAGGGTCCCAGCCCCGGTCCAACGGCCACTGCTACGGCGTCTACTTCGCGCAGGGTAATTCCAGCCTCCTCGAGAGCTCTCTTAACTACACTGTGAGCAGTGTTTACGTGGTGTTGCGCGGCCTCGCTGGGGTGTATTCCTCCTTTTTCAGGCTTGTATTGGCTTAGAGTATTAGCTAGCACGCGTACTCGGTTATTGAGAAGCTCAATTATCCCGACGCCAAAAGTGTGACTTGTAGACTCTACTCCGAGTACTATTAGTGGGCTCTCTACCAAGGGGATGTTAACGGGGACTTCGTAGAGGTGTTTTCTGGACATTATTAAAAATCCTTTCTTGTACTATCTCCACTCTTCTACTTAACGTACTCGACATAACTGCACTTACCGCAGTGCCAGCGTGGAACTGGCTGTTTGTGAAAAGCCATGAAAGACCCGCACTTAGGGCATGTCTTGTTCTTTCTCTTAATAGCCCAGTTCTTGGTGTCAATCTCGTATAGTTTATGTATGTATGACACTAGACATCACCTACTGAGTTGTCTGTGTCTGTGCTAGTTTTGATAGTGACTCCTCATCTCTCTTAATAACGTGCTCTGGTTCGAAAAGCCGCGCTCTCTCAGCACTCTCGTAAATGTGTACTCTAGCTGTGCTAACACCCATACCGTACTCTGTTTTAACAGATCGAATATACACTAGACTCGGGTCAACATTGTAGAGAGCAGCCACAGCCTTCTTCAAAAACCCTCTACTCGGAGTACCCTCGCCACCGTGAAATACACTTATCACTATTTCGCGCCTCCTTATCAGCGGGTTGTAGCGCTCCTCTACTATTTCACAGTCATACTTGTCCAGTAGTCTTACGTGTCTACTCATAAACACTCACCTATACTGTACGTGACTACAGTAGGTTTAAGTGTTTTTAGTATTTTTAAAGCCATGTTTAAGTCAGACTCAACTAGAACAACACCCACATCTGGCTGACCATAAATAACACTCACACCGCTTCTAGCTAGAAACGGTATTACCAGTAAATCTTCCTCTCCTACTACTCTAATACAACCAGTTCTCGTGTTGTTAATAGTGGTCACGGCATTCAGGCTTAGTGTGCCAGGTGGGTTTACAACTACTCTACACATCTCTGCACTTAGTAATGGTGCCTCGCCTCTATATGTACGCCTCTTGCTCTTATAATCCACGATCTTGACTTCGGCTCTGTGTCTTTCCGACACGAAATCTCCTACAGAGACTGTTGCCTGGAGACCAGTGACCTCTCCACGACGAGGCTTAACGTACAGTGTGCCCTGGGGATATGCAAGGAATCTCCTGAATTCTAGTGGCAGTGTTAGTGCTGGAATGCTCACAACACGACTACTCGAGTTTAACTGCATACCTGCCCTTACCAGTGATACTCAGCGCTTTTGCTAGCTCGGAGTTTTCGGGGTCTATTGTTATTATGACTCCACTCCACTCCTCAGTAAACTCCTTTGAGCCGCAGTATGGGCACACCTCTACTTCTCTCTCTACTAGTGCTCTACACGACATGCAGGCTTTAAGTGACGCTTTCTTTCTCTTGTAACTCACGCTCATCACGCTCAACTAGGGCTGAAGACTACTTAGACCTACCCCCTCTAATCCACTCGAGTTTCCCGAGTCCTGGCTGTCTCATAGTCATGTGTATTCTTATACCCTTACCAGGCAGAATACCTGTTGTGTAGATTCTTGCCCTGACAATATCGCCTCTCTCAACACGCCTCCTACTCTCTTCTAGTAGTAGTGAGCCTGAGGCCGGCTCGAAAACTACGTGCTCGTCAGCTACTTGGTTTATGTGTATAAAGCCGTCAATAACGCCCAGATTCACATACAGCCCCGCTCTCGTGACGGAGACTATTTCCCCCTCTACAATTTCCTTAACGAAAGGCGAGAAGACAACTGACTCAAACTCAACGTGGTGGTATGACGCGCCGTCTCCAGGCAGTATTATTCCCAGTGGGTCCGTGTTGGCGTTCACGATCGCCACGACTACTGCTAGGTGCCGTGTGCTCTTCTCCGGGTCTTCAATGTACACTAGTCTATTCTCGTACTTTGCTCTGAGTTCCTCTAGCACAACAGACTCCAGGGGCCTTGTGAATTTATTTGGCGGTATTCTGACAATATCTCGCGCCTTTACCAGCATAAACATTTCTTACTCACGCTCTCGGAGTTGCTTGGTGAAATTAACGAGTATACTTTACTACACAAGTTGTTTTAAAGCTAATAAACATAACCCTCAACTTTAACTCTCCTAGCCTCTTCTCTGAAATAAGCCTCGGGTATGCCGAGTACTCTGAGTCTTTTACGTAACTCTCTGTCATTAGTCGCCACTATAGCGTAGTTCTGGAGAGCAAAGTTCACAATAGCGTCGTCAACGCTCTCGCCGGGTTTTAGAGTATAATCTACGACTTTACAGAACTGCTCAACCAGCTTGAGAGCAAAAAGAGCTCTCTTCGCGGCAATTCCTCCAGATCTCGTGGCTATTTTCAGCAGCTCATCGTAAACAGGCTTCAACACTACAAACTCGGGTCTTGTCTCGAGCTCCTCTTCTATGTGCTCTAAAACAGGGACACCACTAGCAGCTAGCATTAACATGTTAGTGTCGAGCACTACAAGTGGCCTCTTACTCGTAGAGCTCCTCGACAAACCCCCACCCTGCAAGTCTCCACCTAGCTACCACGCGCCTCCCAACAGCTACTCTGGAGCCCTTCCACGCCGCGACAGGCATTTCCAGGTCTAGCTCAACGCGGTCTCCACGAGCACTCTTGACAGTCGCGACTCGAGTAGCGGGACCTATAGCCACAACTACTTTCTCGCCTACTTGTAGAGGTGGGAGTTTAACTGGCTGTCCTCTGGCATCGACTACTCTACTAAGAGGATTATAGGAGATCTCCACGGACTTAGTAATGGGGAGCTCGTAGCCGGCTTTTACGATAATAGACCCCGCGAGCTGGTTTGCCTTTGTTAGTGAGGGGTCAATAGTTGTCCTGAAGGCAACAAGTCCTCCTGGCTTAGCCTCGTTGAACTGGTACTCACCAAACCTTATCTCCTCAATAGTAGTCACTATAGGTGTGAACTCGTACGCGCTACTCCTGCCCGCTTCTCTGAGTTTCTTAACTCCAGGCAGGATCTTTACTTCATCACCTACTCTGAAAACACCTTGTAGTATAGTTCCGCCAATAACACCTCCCTGTATCTCGTCGTAGCGTGTACCGGGTCTGTTTATGTCGAAACTCCTGAGAACATACATTACTGGCTGTGCTTCGAGGTTTCTCGGGGGAGGCGGTATTAGCTTGTAGAGAGCCTCAATTACAACATCAACGTTGACTTTGTGGAGAGCACTAACTGGTATTATTGGCGCGTTCTCGGCTATTGTTCCCTGCACGAATTTCTTTATGTCTTCGTAGTTCTTGAGAGCTTCCTCTTTGGCCACAACGTCCACTTTGTTCTGGACAATGACAATGTTCTTTATGCCGAGTATTTCGAGGGCCATTAAGTGCTCAACTGTCTGTGGCCGTGGGCAGGGCTCGTTGGCGGCTATGACGAGTATAGCCCCGTCAACTACCATAGCGCCGCTTAGCATAGTAGTCATGTAGGCCTCGTGTCCGGGGGCATCTACATAGCTCACTCTGCGCAGTAATTTAGCCTCGGAGCCATCAGGGCACACTAGTTCTGCTGTGTATGCCTCAGGTGGTTTGAGGTTTTCGCAGTAAGCTATGTTTCCATCAGCGTAGCCGAGAAAAATCGTCATGCCTCTCTCGACTTCCATGCTGTGCTTAGCAGTCCATATACCAGTTAGAGCCTGCACTAGTGTGGTCTTCCCGTGATCAACATGACCAACAACACCAATATTTACTTCTGGCTGTGGAAGCTTCACTGAGACATCACTCCCACTTGTTTAACTCAGCTCCCAGAGTACACTAAGAGGTAGAGATGAGGGTATTAATTTTAGTACTTTATCTTCGTGTTGATCTGTACAATGTCAGGTGCAATGGTGTTTCCTCTAACCATTCTGCGCCTACGCTCTCCATCTTCACGTGGGTGAAAGCCTGGAGGGCCGGAGAGCAGGGCTCTCTTCTTAACAGGACCCACTATGTCGGGTCTCATTGGAAATCCACTGATATCGCTACCTCCCGTTATAACTAGTTTTACTCCCTTCAACCCCACAACAGAGCCGTCTACTTCATCACCTATTTTCAGCCCTAGAAACGCACTGGTTCTCTCATCGTTAATTCTAATCTGCCACGCTCTAGCCCTCAATACCTCGCCGTCAAGTTCCTGAACTCCTGTTAAGTCTATGAGCTTTGTGAGGCTGACCCTCACTTCGTTATCCGGCACGTTTTCATCTATTTCTACTCTACCAGTTAACTTAACTTTCATGTTAGTATCTGGCCTTATCATTCTAATAGTTACTACACCGTGTTTAGCTTCCAGCTCTTTGTAGAGCTTTGAGTTCATTTTAACTATGGGTAGCTCAAACTGCTCTTTCATTTTGTCAGTAAACGGTATTTCAGGGTCTCCCACGACTTTTACCTTGACTACTCTCTCTTGTTTCGGGGCTTCCGGGTCTGAAAGCACGATTTTGAAATCAGGCATACTCTCCCCACCAGTTCCCCGGTGAGGTTGTCTCCTAGCCACTACGTTCTTAAAGGCTTAAAAGCTTTTCTCTACAACACTCCTGGTTAATATTACCTCTTAAATCTCTAATTTAGAGTGTGTGGGTGTGCTTATGTCTGAGAGGACAAAGACCTGGATTAGACAGCCAATAATCGTGGTAATGGGCCATGTTGATCATGGGAAGACAACGCTACTAGACAAAATCAGGGGGACAACTGTCGCGAAAAAAGAGCCTGGTGAAATAACACAGCACATAGGCGCGAGTATTGTTCCAGCCAGTGTTCTCGAAAAGCTCTCGGATCCACTGAAGAAGTTCTTTCCAAAACTGAAAATAGAAATTCCGGGGCTACTCTTCATTGATACACCTGGTCACGAGTTATTTGCTAGTTTAAGGAGACGTGGTGGAAGTGTAGCTGACATAGCCGTGCTAGTAGTTGACATAATGGAGGGTGTAATGCCCCAGACAGTTGAATCTATAATGTTGTTGAAAGACAGGAAAGTCCCCTTTATCGTGGCGGCTAACAAGATTGACAGGATACCGGGTTGGGTTTCCCACCCAGACGCGTCGTTTCTCGAGAGTATTAGAGTGCAGAGTCCTCGAGCTGTGAACGAGCTCGAGAAGAGGCTCTACATGATAGTGGGTAGACTGTACGATTCTGGGTATCAGGCTGAGAGATTTGACAGGGTAAGAGACTTTAAGACAACAGTCCCCATAGTGCCCATCTCTGCGAAGACTGGTGAGGGGCTTCCAGAACTCCTAGCTCTAATTACCGGTCTCGCGCAGCAGTTCATGAAGAAGAAGCTCATTACTAGTGACGAGCCCGCTAAGGGTGTTGTCCTAGAAGTCAGAGAAGAGCCAGGTCTAGGTGTTACTCTCGACACTATAATATACGACGGCGTCATAAGGAGAAACGACGTGTTTATAGTGGCCTCTAAGAGCGGCTACATTGTAACACACGTCCGCGGACTACTAATGCCGAGACCACTACAAGACATGAGAATGCACGAGGGCAGGTTTATGAGCGTCGAGGAGATATACGCGGCAGCTGGTGTTAAAATAGTAGCGCCAGGTCTCGAGGAGGCTATTGCGGGTTCTCCTCTCTACGTTATACCACGCGGTGAGCCTGTCGAGAACTATGTTAAGCTAGTCCAGGAAGAGGTCTCACAGGTAATATTTAGAAGTGAGAGTGACGGCGTAGTGGTCAAGGCGGATACTCTGGGCTCACTCGAGGCTCTGGTGGCAGCGCTGAGGAGAGAGAACATACCTATAAGACTAGCAGACGTGGGGAATGTCTCGAAAAACGACGTGATCGAGGCTAGCGTGACCAGGAAGTCTAAGCCGGAATACGGCGTTATACTCGCGTTCAACGTGAAAATACTCGAGGAGGCGAGAGAGCTCGCTGAGAAAGAACAAGTGCAGATATTCTCGGACAATGTTATCTACAAGCTACTCGAGGGCTTCTTGAAGTGGCTGAGAGAGTACAAGTTCATGGAGAGGCAGAAAGCCCTAGATGCCCTTGTGCGGCCAGCTAAGATCAGGATTTTGCCTGGCTATGTCTTTAGACGGAGTGACCCCGCAATTGTAGGTATAGAGGTGTTAGAGGGGACAATTAAACCTGGCTATTCACTTATGCGAGAAGATGGAGCGCAGATTGGAAATATAATGCAGATAAGAGACAGGGACAACGTGCTTAAAGAGGCTAGAAAGGGCCAGCAGGTAGCAATAAGTATTAGGGGGAAGATCCTCGTGGGGAGGCACGTTGATGAGGGTGATGTGCTCTACACTGATATTCCAAAAGAACACGTTATTCAGTGGTTAACTACTTTCTCAAATGAGCTGAGGGAAGACGAGAAAAAAGCCCTCGCGGAGATCATTAGAATTAAGAGAGCATCAGACCCACTCTATGGCATGGTCTTCCAGAAGCCCTCACAGTGAGTTCAGCTAGAAGAGAGCAGTAGCAGGCCCAGCTAAAAACACACTACTTTACTTGTTGCCCGTATTTCAGCGTCCACTTTAATTTTCTCGGGTCTCTCCTCAACTTATAGTTCTTAAAGCACTTACTACCACAAAACCACAGTATTGTCCCGTCGTTAAGCACGTACATTAACCCTGTTCCAGGCTCTATCTCGCCGCCGCAAAACGTGCACTTCGCTATTCTGGGCATGTTTTCACCCTAATTACCATCTTAAACACTGAGTAGTTTGAATACTTAAAAAGCGTTATTAAATAGTAATGTGAGACGGAACCCAAGAGGTGTGCAGTGTTTGAGCGAGGAGACTCGTGAAGTGAGGAAGGTGGTGTTTGAGCCACCTAGTGTAAACATTGTAGAGGAGATAGGCTTCCCAGCAGAGGTCATTCAGATTATTGGGAGAACAGGCGTTACGGGAGAAGTAACACAAGTAAGAGTAAGAGTTTTAGAAGGTCGTGACAGAGGCAGAGTTATAACTAGAAATATACGAGGTCCTGTGAGAATAGGAGACATAGTGATACTCAGAGAGACTGAGAGAGAGGCTAGGAAGCTGACAGCGAGAAGATAGTGTTTAGTGAGAAAAACTATTTTGTACTCTAAGCTCGAATCGCCGTATTACCTATCTACCCTGATCTAGTGCGGATTTGCTGAACTTGCCTAATTATTTCTTCAACTAAGTCTTTGGCTCCTCCAGGGTCAATTATAGCAACAGACGCGGCGGCGACTTCTATGCCTGCTGCCTCGCCGAGTCTCTTTTTACTGGGTACGTACGTGTAGGGTATTTTCTTCTCATCGCACAGTATTGGCAAGTGGCCCACTATTTCAGGGGGGTCTACATCCTCGGCTATAACTACTAGCCTAGCTAGACCTCTCTCCACGGCTTTAGTAGTCTCATTAGTGCCCTTCTTTATTTTACCACCAGTTTCTCTCGCTTTTCTCACAGCTTCGTACGTCCTCTCCGCGAGTTCTGGTGGTACGTTAAACTTTACGTAGAACGGCTTAGACATGGTTCATCCTCCTCCTCTTTCTCGTCCCCATACAGGGATACTTCTTAATCACTAATTAGCCCTTATAAAGTTTCAGTCATGTGCATATATCAGTACTACTTGCTCGGCACTCACGCGATCCACGCGTGCAAAGCCTAGTCTGTAGAGCTGAATAATGGAGTTTACTTTCTCGCCTAGAACTCTCCGCTCTATGTATATTCGCCTTTTAATTAGCTTTAATCCCTGAGCCACTACTAGATCTCCCACAGTAGACTCTCTCGAGAGAACCCACTGTATAATAGGCGCGTTAAGCCTCTTCGTCTCCTCGTGGCTAATACTGTGAAACCTGGCAATGTACACTGGAGTCTCATTCCGCGTCTCAATATGCGTGATCTCGAAGTTAGCAAGCCCCATTAACCTGAAAACACTATTCTTAACAGTAGCAAAATCAGCCTTGGATATCAACACTACATCTCCGGGTTTCACTCTGTATGTGTACTTCTCCTCTCTAGACGGGTGAACAGGTATTGAGGCCTCTAGCTCCTCCTCAAAGCCACTTAATTGCAGGTAAACAGGATCTTCCACGGCCATGTAGCGATTAGCCAGTGGATCCACTATTGACCTGTTCAGCGCGTACAAGTTCACGAGACTTATTTTCGCATCCGTTGGCTTTACTCCCACTTCTCTAATAAGCCTCCATATAGTCTCCCTCACTATTCCTCTACGCCTAAGAGCTTGTAGAGTTCCGAGTCTAGGATCTGAGAGTGATTTAATGCCCTCCTCTACCACTAGTTTCCTCATCTTGGACTTGCTGAGAATGAGACCCTCTAGTGAGAGCCTGCCGAAATGTACCGTCTCGGGGTAGGTCCAGCCCATGTGGTCGTAGAGGTACTTCTGCTTCACAGTGTTAGTCAGGTGCTCACGTGCTCTAAGAATGTGAGTCACTCCCATTAAGTGGTCGTCTACACCGGCAGCAAAGTTGTAAGTTGGCCACACAATAAACTTGTCTCCGACAACTGGGTGCGGTGCTCTCGACGCATCAATAATTCTCAGAGCAATCCAGTCCCTTACACTGACATCTGGGTGTGAGAGGTCTGTTTTAACTCTCAGGACAGCCTCACCCTCACCGTAGTGCCCCTCGAGCATCTTGTCAAACTCCTCAAGGTGCTTCTCCGCAGGTAGCTCACGGTGAGGACACGCCTTACCCTGCGCTCTCAGAGCTCTAATAGTCTCTGTGTCACAGAGATCCACGTATGCTCCTCCGCGCTTTATGAGCTCCCTCGCCACACTGTAAAACACTGGTAGCCTGAGACTCTGAATGTACTCCTCATCCCACTCTACTCCAAGCCACTTCAAGTCCTCTTTAATGGTGTTGTAGGCCTCTGGGTAGGGGGCTTTTATCCTTGGATCCGTGTCCTCGAATCTCAGGATCATTTTACCCTCGTACATTCTCGCGTACCAGTAACTGAGTAGTGCTGGTCTCGCATTGCCTAAGTGAAGGGGGAAATCTGGGTTAGGGGCAAGTCTCGTTACAACACGTCCTCTGACAGCTCCACGTAGCGGAGGAAGCTCCCTCTCGCGCTCTACGTGTTTCTCCTCGAGTAGCTCAGGCCAGTTCTCTTTAGCTATTCTTAGCTGCTCCTCATACATTAACTTGTTTACCTCCTCGACAACACTCTTGATCACCTCAATGTACTCTCTCATGTTCTTTCTTATTTCAGGTAGCTCGGCAGCAACTTTCGAGGCCACAGCCTTAAGGTCGGCTCTTCCACTGTGCTTCACGGCGTTTATAACAGCGTGTTTAAAAGAGACTTCACGCACTCTTCTCAACAGTGACTCGTCTACACTCACTAGTCACCACCACGAGACTCTTTCTAGGTGTCTCCCAGGGCATGTCAACTATTAACGCCACCTGCCCCTCACACCTAGACTTAACATTTCTAACCTCAAATTTACCCGTGACGTGGTAGGCTATAATATCCCCTCTCTTGACCTGAGACCCCTCACTCACTAGGAAATAAATAAACCTACCGCGTACCTCCTGGAGGCAGAGTTGTGTGTTCTTCTCAATTAGGAAGCCTGGGAACTCTAGGAGAGATGGATCTTCGTCTAGAACGAGGATGTCTTTTCTAGGCACAGCGTTCTCCAGGTCTATGAACTCCACGACACGCTCGTATGGTATCTCACCGTAGAGTTTCTCGCAGGCACTTAGAGGCTCCTTTACGTGTACTAGTTTCTGGTTGTGGAGACAAATGTACTTAGTGCTCGCGACGTCTTCAACGTATACCTCGTACACTCGCGAAGTGCTACTCAAGTAGCCCGCCACACCTCTTTTCCTCAATATACTCTACGGGGTTGATACCGCGCTGTGCGAGGTAGTTAACTATCGTGGGCCCGAGGACAACAGGGGCTCTGCAGAGATCTCTAATACTTCCAGCTCCAATTAGAAACATGGCTGTCCTTAATGTTGCGAGGTAGTGCTTAACGAAGAGCCTAGCTCCCTCTAAGCCCTGTTCTAGTAGTGCTTTTAACAGTGGTCTGGCAAACCCCACGAGATTAGCTCCGAGAACTAGTGTTTTGAGTGCTTTGAGGCCGCTCCACACACCTCCACTAGCAATTACCACCAGGTCTTTGCTGACACTCCTACTCTCAACTACAGAGAGAGGTGTGGGTATACCCCAGTTTGACAAGTCCAGGCCCACGTAGTAATTAATACTCTCCGCGGGGTTGCGGTATGCCTCTACAAGAGCCCAGTTTGTGCCACAGGCTCCCGCGGTGTCCACGTAGCGCACGCCAAGCTCTACGAGTTTAGAGACAACCTCCATGGAGAGCCCGTGACCCACCTCTTTAATTATCACGGGTACACCGAGCTCCCGCACAACGTCGTGTATTCTGTAGTAAAGGTCCTCGCTAAAATCCACGTCACCCTCTGGCTGGACGGCTTCTTGAGCGGGATTTAAGTGTATTGCGAGAGCATCTGCGTTAATTACGTCGACGAGCTTCTTTAAGACATCGATCCCCACTTCTCTTAACTGCGCGACTCCTATATTGCCGATAACAGGCACATTCGAGGCTATTTCCCTCACAACTCTGTACGTATCAACGACATCCTGCTTAAAAGAGGTCTGGAGAAGTGGGCGCTGACTTCCCACACCTATGGCTATTTGAAATTCCCGCGCGATCTTGGCGAGACCCTCATTTATAGTCTTCGATATAGGCAAGCCCCCTGTTATGGCTTCTATGAGTAGTGGTGCTTCGAGCTCGTAGCCTAGAAATCTGAGTGAGAGATCCACGCTGTTGAGGCTGAGACCTGGTAGTGCTCTGTGAACTAGGAGTATCTCGTTGTAAACGTGGTCGCAGGTTCCCGGGAACACTACATTGTCTCTCAAACAGATCTCGATGTGGTGGTGTTTTCTCAACTCGTAGTTAGCTTCAGTGCTAATAGCGTTTCACCTAGCGCAGTCTCGTGAGCGTTAACTCCGCGTGAATTTCACGGCGGCATAGCCAACTACAGCGGACTTGTCACCAGATATATCCCCGCTTGTCATGTACTTTAACAGTGTTGCCCGGGCTCCAAGTCTCCTGGCTATTTCTACGAGGGTCATCACGCCTCCAGGCCCGCAGACACTAATGTTCCTCTCCGAGATCACATTGTAGAAGCCCTCGGTATCCAGCTCCAGGATCCTGTCAATAGCGGCCTTGTCCTTCTCAACGGTAGTGCTGTGGGGCTCGTAGTGGTTAAAGTCACTGGAGGCTAGGACAACAATGTCTCTGTTGAGCTCCCTAGCGGCGGTAATTATAGACTCGGCGACGTCTCTCGCGACACTGAGTGTGTGTATTCCAATAACAACTGGGACTATTTTCACCCTATCACCGTAAATGTACTGTATAAATGGTAACTGAACCTCAACTGAGTGCTCTTCTAGGTGAGCCTGCTCGTCGAGGTCAGCAATATTGCTGTGTTTGACAATGCTTTCACTGAGCTCGCTGTCAACTTCGAGATATCCTAGTGGTGTCTGCCACTTGCCCTCAGGGTACACTGAGACGGGCTTTCCGAGACCCGTGTGATTTGTGCCCAGAATAACAGCTGTCTGAGGTATGCCGTCCTGCGCCATGTCATAGTAGGCATGTGCGGCTACAGGTCCGCTAAACACGTAGCCTGCGTGTGGAACAACATATCCAATCACTGCTCGCGCGCCGCGCTCTACTAGCTGTGGCAGTGAGCCCGGTCCGTGTCTGTGTTTAAAAGACCACTCTATGATCTTGACGAGCTCATCTCTCTTACCGGGGTAGAAATACCCTGCAACCACGGGGTGTCTCACTCTCTTCAAAGTAAATACACCACTAGCTACTAGACTCCCTGTGTCAAATTAAGAACTAGACTATAATAAGAAGTATTTAACGTGTCTCTTGTACAGAGAGTTTAAAGAAGATTTCTCTTGGAAATTGTAGCGCTCAGAGAGCAGTTAGTGGAGAGCAGCTCGCTAAATAGGTGTTTCAAACTCTGATGGGGACTCAGGGAGGTCGGCGTTTAGTGGAATTACACTGCGCTCTCTCAATATCTGCCTTGTGAGTATCCAGTAGAGAAGTGCTAGGCTTTTGCGCCCTTTATTGTTCGCCGGGATAACTAAGTCGATGTTTTCAGTTCTGTTGTCAGTGTCGGCGAAGGCTACTACTGGTATGCCTATTTCGGAGGCTTCTTTAACAGCCTGCGCGTCGGCTCTGGGGTCAGTTACGAGCACGACGGCTGGCTCGAAGTAAACTGAGAGCACTGGGTTTGTGAATGTCCCTGGGAGAAATCTCTCCACGTAGGGTTTACACTGCAAGTACTGGCACATTTTTAGAACTGGCTTCCTGCCGTACAGCCTCGCTGAGACAACGGCTATTTTCGTGGGCTCAAACGTGGCGAGAAATCTACCTGCAATTCTCAGTCTCTCGTCAATTTTCCTCACGTCGAGAATGTAGACGCCGTCGGGACGCACTTTGTACACGAAGGGCTCCATGTACTTTGTACATATGTGTGTTCCTATGTGCACTCCAGCGGAGAGGTACTTGTCTACTGGGACTAGTAGCTCAATAGTCGTGGGGGGCTTTTCCTCACTACTCATGTAGATCTACCTCACGAGATCTTTGGAAACCGTAACACCTCGCGCGCGATCTCTATGTGTGAGAGAAACATTCTCCTACAACAATACCTCTTAACTCCGAGCTCGTCGAGAACTTTAGCGGGGTGCTCACCTCGCTGCACTCTCTCGAGGTACTTCTCCCACAAGTGCCCTATAACAGCACCACACGTAAAACACCTCACGGGGAACAGCACGTGCCATCACCTGTAGCTCTTCTGCCACCTCCTCCTAGCACTGTACCTGCCCCACTTCTCGGGCTCTGTTCTGCGTGGATCGCCGCTTAACATGTGCTTGTCATACTCCTTAAAGAGCTTTCTCAGCTCCTCTCTTATCTCAGAGAAGTACTCCACTAGACCCCTTGCAATAGCTATTCTACAGGCCTCAGCCTGGCTCATCACACCCCCACCTCTCACGTTAACTCTTATGTCGAGTTTCCGCGCCAAGTCTCCTATTAATCTAAGTGGCTCTGCTATTTTCTCACGTGCCATTTCAATTGGGTAGACTTCGAGGGGTATATCGTTAATCCAGACTCTCCCTTCACCTGGCTTAATTACAGCTCGCGCAATGCTAGTTTTCCTCTTACCCGTTGCAATTATTATTTTCTCGACTCCCACTAAAACCCCTTCACCTGGGCTACTTGCACTCACTTACTAGCACCCCTCCACCCCAGTTCTCTGGAGAGCTCCTCAACTGTAATATACTTGCCACTTAGTCTCGTGTACATGGCCTCAGGGTATTTAATGAACTTGACGTTAGCAAGCTCCGGGGGCATACCCACGTAGACTCTAAGCCTCTTGTAAGCCAGTCTTCCACGGGGCTTATCCATGGGCAACATGCCTCTGACAGTGCGCTTGAATATGTTAACGGGGCTTCGCGGCCGCCTTATACCAGACCTCTCGGGATTGGTGTGGGTCTTCACCTCGAAGAGTAGCTTGTAGCCCTCTACAACTCGGTTTTTCTCGCCACTGAGCACAGCCTTCTCGACGTTGACGACGTATACTCTGTAGCCTTCTAGGAGCTTCTTAGCTACAATACTGGCAAGCCTACCCAGTATGTGACCCGAGGCGTCTATGTAAATAGCGTCTTTAGCGCTCATGGCTCTTACCCTATAATCTTCACGTTAGACCCTGTAGGTCTCTCCTCTAAGAGCTTAAATATGCTTATAGCCCTGCCACCGGCTCTAGTTATTTTCTCAATAGCTGTCTTGGAGAAGCTGAATGCTGCCACCACGACTGGGTGGTCTAGCTCTCCGGCTCCCAGGACTTTGCCGGGAACTACTACGTAGTCGTTGGGCTGAGTGTACCTGTTGATCTTGCTTATATTGACCACTCTACACTTCCTACTAGGCTTTTCGAGCTCCTCGGCTACACGTGCCCAGATATCAGCATTGCATCTTCTCGCGTACTTATACAGGGTCTCAATGAGCTCTCTTAAAACAAGATTAGTCTTCTTCACTCTAAGACACCGAGTTCTCGTAGTTTTAGCTCAAACTCCTCTAGCTTCTTAATCAGAATCTCAGAAGCTGTTATAAGCGTGTTTCTGGGGCTGAGAGCGCCGGTGAATTCGAGTTTAAGTATATACGCACCCTCTTTATAGGAGACTTTAACAGCCCTGCTCGGGCACACATTCTCGCAGAGCCTGCAGAAGTGACAGTCAAGTACTCTATTCTCATCAACGACAACTCTACTCTCATTAAAGGTCTTTAAAACACCTTTAGGACAGGCGTCTACGCACTTTAAGCAGTTACTGCAGTTCTCGTAGTTCACGGTAATCACCGGCACGTATTTGTGCGCAGCCACAGACACGGGACTCCACTTAATGTGCTCTTTTCCACGACCAAGTCTCGCGTAGGCTTCTAGTTTTATTCTCTGTCCACGAATGAGCTTCACAATGGGTATGTCACTGTACACTGGGGTGACGTAGGGGTCTGTGGAGACTAGGTCTCTGGAGTACACTGTAAGCTCGCCCTCCTCGGGACCCTCAGCCACTAACTCAAACTTCGCGAAGCAGTCAGCGGGGAATAAGTGCTTCTCGCCAGCTTCCGCGCACTCCTCGGGTGGCTTGTATCTCAAGAGAGAGTCGTCGCTTCTCAGCGGTATTAGAGCCAGTCTGTGTGCAACGTACTCGTCGTAGAAAGCACTGGAGTTCTCTATGAAGATCACGTAGTCTATGGCCATTGTTGAGGTCTCAGCGAGGATGGCTCTCCGAATAGAGTTGAGAACGTGAAGGGAGATTCCCTCAATGTATAACTTCAGAGAGAGCGGGGTCTTCTCGAGTACTTCTATTTTCAACAAGCACACCCGTGTCTAGAGTCTCTTACCTCTCCTACCGCCAGGTCTTCTAGTAGTGTCGTGTGGTATTGGCGTCACGTCCTCTATTCTCCCAATTATAAATCCCGATCTCGCGAGGGCTCTAATAGCGGCTTGAGCACCGGGTCCCGGGGTTTTAGGTCCATGTCCACCAGGAGCTCTTACTTTTATATGAAGCGCCGAGATGCCCTTTTCAAAGGCCTCCATAGCTGCTTTTGAGGCTGCCAGCATGGCTGCGTATGGAGTGGGCTTTTCTCTGTCTGCCTTGACGACTTTTCCGCCACTATAGATACTCACGGTTTCAGCTCCAGAGAGGTCTGTTATGTGTATAATTGTGTTGTTTGGACTACTGTAGATGTGGGCAACACCCCACTTTAACTCTCTCTGAGAGAAAGACATGAGGGTCTTCACCTCTACTCTGCCGTGGATCTCTCAGAGGTCCTCACTGCTAGTGAACTGTACTGGTAGTAGGATATATAGGGCTCCTCGTCTACAGTAACGAGGTAGCCTGGTGAGCGTATTCTCCTACCCCTAATGGCTATGTGTCCGTGTACTATTAGCTGCCTGGCCTCGTATATTGTGCGGGCGAGTCCTTTTTTGTATACTAGAGTCTGGAGCCTCCTCTCGAGGAGGTCCTCTACTCTGAGATCTAGAATATTGTCTAGTTTAGCCCCCTCTTTTAAGAGACCTAGTTTAATGAGCTTGCCTATGAGAGTCTTTTCCTCTCTTTCTCTAACTTCAGGTGGCGCTGCGAGCAGAGCTCTAGCTCTGTGCCTGAAATACCTCACTATACTAGCGGCCTTCCAGAGCTCTCTCTTATTTCTCAGTCCATACACGCCTAGAAGTCTGCTCTCCTCCATGAGAATTTCTCTTCTCCAGGGATGGCGTGGACTACTCCAGGTCTTTCTGGGCTTTTTCGGGTCACCCACTACGCACACCTATCCCTTTCACTTCTTTTCTCGCTGAGCCGTCTTCTTTTTCTTCACACCCACAGTTATACCTATTCTGCCTGTTGTTCTCGTTTTCTGACCTCTGACTTTTAATCCTAGTGCATGTCTAACTCCACGCCAGCTCTTAATTCTCTTCTCTCTTTCAATGTCCTCTTTAACGTAGTAGATTAACTGCGCTCCGTACAAGTGCATGTCTACTCCTGTGCTATAATCTTTTCTCCTATTAAGCATCCACGGGGGTACTCCGGCCCTCAGAGGGTCTTTAACAATCTTCTCAATAATCTCCACTTCACTGTCTGTTAAGTAGCCTATTTTCATGTTAGGGTCTAGACCAAGTACTCTGCAAACAGCGCTGGCCAAGTTATACCCCACACCCTTAACCTCAGCCAGACCATACACTAGTGGTAACTCTCCAGGCACATCTGTCTCGAGTATTCTCACAACGTGGCGAAATGCTCTCTCCAAGTCCTTAAACCCCCTTGAGGTAAGCACTTCCACTAACCCTTACAATAAGTAATTAGGAGCTTTTAAATACAGCCCAATTCACCGAGCTCGCTAAGCTACAGGAAAACGCAGACAACTCAAGCGCCGGGGGCGGGATTTGAACCCGCGCGCCCCTTACGGGGCACTGGCTCTCCAGGCCAGCCCCTTAGACCGCTCGGGCACCCCGGCTTCAAGTGCTATTTTTAGTAAAAGAGGGTTAAAAGAAGCAACTCTTACAAAATTTCTAGTTCAACCCACACTTCTGGTGGAACTCTCACTCGTATTAACTGCTTCATTACTCTCTCGTCTTCTGCTATGTAGAGTAGTCTCTTGTGTATTCGCATTTCCCACTTCTCGTATTTCTTCTTGCCCTCACCGTGTGGGAGTTTTAGTGTTCTAACTGTGAGCTTCTTTGTGGGTAGTGGTATAGGGCCGCTCATTTTTACGCCGCATTTCTTAGCAATGTCAACTATTCTGGATACAAAGTCCTCGAGCACCTTGACATCTGTACTCCACACTTTTATTCTAACCATTCTCGGAAACGACATGGTTTTGCCCCTAGTCGCTGGGGAAGCACGTGGCTTTAAACTCCATATGGAAAAAACACTTATATAATTGTCTCCGAGATCACCTGTTCTGCTCTACTTCTTAATTGTTACTTGCACGGGCTTGACTTCTATTACTTGTCCAACGCCAACTGTCTTGCCCATGTCTCTCATAGCGAATCTTCCGAGTCCTGGGAACTCAGCGTATTTCTCGACTACTAGTGGCTTAATGGGCTTGAACTTCACAATGGCGATGTCGCCTTGTTTAATGAACTGCGGGTTCTTCTCAATCTCCTTTCCGGTTCTCGGGTCTAGCTTGGCAACAATCTCTGTGATCCTGCAGGCAACGCTCGCAGTGTGTATGTGAATTACAGGTGTGTAGCCAACTGCTATTGCTGTTGGATGCCACACTATCATTACTCTAGCTGTGAACTCGTCTGCTACTGTTGGCGGGTTCTCCATGTGTCCCACAACGTCTCCTCTCTTCAAGTCTTTTCTCTCAACACCCTTGAGGTTGAACCCGATGTTGTCTCCGGGCTCAGCTTTCTCTATTTTCACGTGGTGTGTCTCAATAGACTTAACCTCAGCTGTTAGTCCTGGAGGCATGACTACTACTCTGTCACCTGTCTTCAGCACGCCAGTCTCTACTCTGCCAACAGCTACTGTACCAACACCTGAGATCGAGTAGACGTCCTGAATAGGTATTCTTAAGGGCTTGTCAATGGGCTTAGATGGCGGTGTCAGCGTGTCGAGAGCCTCGACTAGAGTGGGTCCATTATACCACGGCGTGTTTGGTGAGCGCTCAATGAGGTTCTCGCCAGTCCACGCCGAGATAGGTATAAACGGTATTTTTGAGACGTCGTAGCCAATACTCTTCAAGAACTTGCTCAGAACCTCAACAATCTCCTTGTACCTCTTCTCACTGTAAGGTGGCTCGGTGGCGTCCATTTTGTTTACAGCAACAATTAGCTGGCCAATACCCATTGTTCTAGCTAGAATAGCGTGCTCTCTTGTCTGGCCCTCAGCGCTCATACCAGCCTCGAACTCACCTTTTCTAGCACTAACAACTAGTATAGCTGCGTCAGCCTGGCTTGCACCGGTAATCATGTTCTTTACGAAGTCTCTGTGTCCCGGAGCGTCAATAATAGTGAAGAAGTACTTCTTAGTCTCGAATTTCATGTATGACAGCGCTATTGTGAGACCACGCTCTCTCTCCTCTTTTAGCTTGTCGAGTAGCCACGCGAATCTGAAGCTCTCTTTACCCATTTTCTTAGCCTGCTCTTCAATCTCCCTTAATGTTTTCTCGTCGAAGTAGCCTAGACGGTATAGTAAGTGACCCACCATTGTGCTCTTGCCGTGGTCCACGTGCCCTATTATTACTAGGTTTAAGTGGGGTTTCTGCGGAACACTCATCTACTTCACCAAGTCTCAGTATCACTTGAATTGAGAAGTGGGCTTATAAATCTAGTTTTAACGACCCTCTAAAGCGTAGGGCTCTTTTAGAGCTCCACGACAGAGAACTGCGAGGATTATGGCATTAGCGTTATCGGAAAGGAGTGTTCATTTAAAGTAAATTGCTACCTGCTACTGAGAGCTATTCTCTCGATTTCGTCTTTTTTCTGAATAGCGTAGCTCTTCGTGTCACCACTTGCAGCTAATATGATCTCCTCTGCTAGGGCTTCTTCTACTGGAATGGGGTTGTTAAACGCTTTCAGCTTAGCCCCCTCTACTATATGTTTTAAAGCCACGTCTATTCTCCTGAGTGGTGAGACGTCGACTGAGACGGGGTATGTTATACCACCCTGAGTTATCCTGGTAGTATCTTCGCGCGGTGCACTGTTCTCAATAGCCCGCACTAACACCTGTATGGGGTTTTCTCCTGTCCTCAAGTAGATTATGTCGAAAGCCTTCTTCACGATGTTATAGGCGAGGTGCTTCTTGCCAGTATTTCTTCCAGGTCTCATGAGCTTGTTTATTAGCCTCTCCACAATTGGAACGTGTGCTTTACCGAATTTCTTGTGCTCATGTCTCCCACCAGTGTGTGGTAAGTAGACTGGTTTGAGGCAGAGATATCTCTTTAAACTGGGGTCTCTCACTTCAACCCAGTCATAGCTCCACTTGCCGAAAAGCTTGATCTCGCTGATTTCGACTTCAAGTGTGCTAGAAGAGGACACAGCGTGCTCAGCCTCTTCTACCTCACTGGCTTCTGTTTCTTACCAAGCCACAGTGCTTTTAGCGAGACGCCGTTTACTATTACAACCTTGTACTTGATACCCGGAATATCTCCCATAGCACCTCCAAGTGTGCCTCCAATTTTCTCTATAATTACCTCGTCGTGCTCGTCAATGTAGTTTATACCGCCATCCCACGGCACAAACGCCGTTACTACTTTACCGTTCTTAACAAGCTGTACTCTAACACACTTTCTCACAGCTGAGTTTGGCTTACGAGACTCAACACCCACTTTCTCTAGCACAATTCCCCTAGCCATTGGTGCTCCTTCAAGTGGGTCTTCTAGAAGACCCTGTTTCCTAAGTACTCTTCTCTTATACTCTCTCTGATACCATCTGAACTTCTTTCTCTTCTCAAGTAGTTTCCTCGCAGCGTAGAGTCCATTAGGCCCTTTCTTGCCGGCCACTCTGCTAACACCCACTACACTATTACTACAGAGTCTATATCAAAGTGCCTTTTAAGTATTAGCCTTGCTCTCTGCACATTTCTCCCGTTCTTGCCGATAGCTATAGCCTTGTCTTTGGGGTCTACAGCCACGTAGAGGATTCTCGAGCCATCAGGTCTATTAACGAGCTTTACACCTGTAACTCTAGCGGGCATTAAAGCGTACTTGACTTGCTCTTCGAGATTGTTACTGTAGCCAACAATCTCAATGTTCTTGTTAAGCAGGTTCTTTAATTTCTGTATGAAAAAGCCTTTAGGTCCAATAGCCTTTCCAATATCACCTGGATCTACTAGGAATATTATTCGATTATTCTCGTTCTCGATAATACAGTCTCTCACAGTAGCGCCAGTGAGGTCGCTGAAGAGCGCCATGTACCTGAACTCTTCAGGGGTTATTCTAACATTGGGCTTGGCTTTACTCAGAAGCACTCACCTGTGAAGTCAGCTCTAGTATATTTGACTGACCGGGATTTATAATAGCTAGCACTGCGACACTGTGAGGTCTACCTATAATAGTTCCCAGCTCTATGTTTGTGCCGTCAAACACTATAACTGGTATATTGCTCAGCTTAGCGTAGTACTCAATGTCTCTTCTCAGCTCCGGCGGCGCGTTCTTAGCTACGACAACAACCTTAGCGTTACCGTGTAGTATGAGGTTTGTAACCTCGCGTGCACCATACTTAATACTGCCCGTTCTCGCGGCAACCTGAATAGCCCTTATTAACTCGGGCTTTGAGACCATGCTACTCCTCCTCAGACCTCTTTGTGGGCAAGCTCATGAATACTCTAACCATACCAGTACCTACAGGTGCTAACTGACCTAAAATAATGTTTTCTGTTACACCGAGCAACGGGTCTTCCTCCCCTGTGACAGCGCTCTCAACGAGTTTCTGCACAGTTGTCTCGAAAGTAGCCCTGGCGAGAACACTCGGCTTCTCACCAGCAATACCCATTCTGCCGATCTGCCTGATCTGGCCAGTCCAAGTCATCATGTCGGCGAGTAGCATTATGTGTCTTATATCCACGTCGAGGCCCTGATCACTGAGCACATTGTAGATCTCCTTAATAATTGCAGCACGCGCCGCCTCTATGCCCAGTACTCGTGCTATTTCGTGAATATCGTTAGTGTACACGCGACGCCAGTCAACGCCGGGCACACGCATGATCTCCTCCATGTTGCTGCCCTCAGCTATAATCACGTATTCGTCGCCTCTGCGCTGTATAATAGTCTTTCTTATTCCCTTAATTCCCTTGAGGTATATCTGGAGAATTGCAGTTCTAAGCTTCTCCATTCTAGCTGGGTCAAGGTACTCGTCGCTCAGTGTTATCACCACCTCGTAGGGGTTCTCGCCGGACACATCTACTGACCCTATTTCGAGCCTTCTCAGAGCCTCTACAACCTGGTCGACTCTCACGCCTTTGTTATCGAGCATTTCCGGGTCAAGTGTTATTCTTATAGTGCCCGTCTCGTAGCTGATCTGTGTTTCGCGAGTAACGTTCTCCACGTACGTGCACTCTATTCTCCTCGCTATCTCCATGGCCTTTTCAATGTCGCGCTTTACATCCTCAGCAAGGTATATCTCGGTAATAGGCGTCTCGGGCTTTTTCCTCGCGTCGACTATCTCGATTAGTCGTGGCAGTCCAAGAGTAATGTTGTACTCCCTCACGCCGGCGTAGTGGAACACTCTGAGAGTCATTTGTGTAGAGGGCTCGCCGATACTCTGAGCAGTTATTGTCCCCACAGCTTCACCAGGCTCTACAAAAGCAACGTGATATCTCCTCGCGACTTCCCACGCAATTTTTTCAGCTACTTCAGGTGTTAAGTCGTACTTTTCAACAGCCTCTCTCAGCTTTTTAGAGAGCTCACTGTATACCTGTGGAGTCAAGTAGGGTTTCACCCTTTCGAGAATTTCCTCAATAGTCCTCTCCTTCTCGCTCATGCTCTCACCTATGTAAGTACTTTTCAATAACCCTGTCAATGTTCACGGACTTGCCGTGATCGCTCTTCATGGGGTCTACGCCGTCCTCACCATATAGTAGTTGCACGAGCTCGCCAGATGTTGTTCTAACAGACCCGTCACTGTAGACCACGAGGTCTTGAAGCGCGTTTATGAGTCTTCTCTGCATGTAACCAGACTGACTTGTTCTCACTGCTGTGTCAATTAACCCCTCTCTGCCAGCGGCGGTGTGGAAGAAGAATTCTAGCGGGTTAAGCCCGTTAACAAAGCCGCTTGCTACAAAACCCCTGGCCTCAGCTCCGAGATCTCCGGGTTTAAAGTGAGGTAGCATTCTTCCCAAGTATCCGCGGTCGAGTCTCCTGCCTCTAACAGTTTGCTGTGCGAGAAGACCGCTCATCTGTGCTAGATTAATTGGGTTGCCTCTGGCACCTGTTCTAGCCATCACGACTACTGGGTTTGTGAGTGAGAGGTGTTTTGTCAGCACGTCTGCAACCTCGTCGAGTAGTCTCTTGGAGAGGGCATTAATGATCTCGTCTTCGAGAGTCTCCTCCACAGTCTTTCCTGGTTTAGACGTTAAGCGCCCTTCTCTGTACAGCTTTATTGACTCCTCGACTTCTACTTTCTTCTTCTCAATTATCTCGCGAATAGCCTTCCTCACCTCCGCGCTCGCGGCAAGGTGATCATAGCTCATCGTGAAACCATAGATCTCACACATAGTTATGAACATCTTGTAGACTCTGTCCATGAACTCTCTTGCAATGTTCTCGCCGTACTCTTTTATCAGCCAGTGAACAATGTTTTCGGGCTCTTCTCTACCAATACTGCTCTTGTCGATTACGCCTTCGAGGAGGACGCCATTTCTGATAATAACAACACTGTCGTGTGGGCAGTCCTCGTCGAGACATCTCAGTACTGAGGCTTTCCCTATAGTCGACATTTTCTTGTAGTTGAAGTCCTTGGGGAGGAATAGCGAGAACAGCTGTTTACCAGTCCAGTACTCTCTCGGCTTTAATATAGCTGGCTCTGGGAGCGATCCCCTGTAACCTGTAGATGCGAGTAACCTGGCGACCTTGTCTTTGGTTAGGAGAGTGGACTTTACTGTTAGTAAGTAAGCACCACTAATGTAGTCCTGTAGTCCACCTATAATTGGACCACCATATCTTGGTGTTAGTATGTGCTTCTCAACGAGCATTAAGAGCCGTGCTTCTGCACGAGCCTCCTCGCTCTGAGGCACGTGGAGGTTCATCTCGTCCCCGTCAAAGTCGGCGTTGTATGGTGGGCACACGAGTAGATTTAGTCTAAAGGTCTTGTATGGCAGTACCCTGACAATGTGAGCCATCACGGAGATCCTGTGTAGTGAGGGCTGTCTGTTAAAGAGAACAACATCGCCATCTAGTAGGTGTCTCTCGACAATAAAGCCCGGCTCTAGTGACTCAGCAGCTGCTTTCCTGTCGTGGTATTTTAGGCTGATTTTCCTGCCATCAGGTCTAATTATGTGAACAGCACCAGGCCACTTGTCAGGGCCATTCAGGACCAGTCTGCGCAGGAACTCTATATTCCACGGAGTCACCCGCTCCGGGACTGTTAGTTTCTTTGCTATTTCCTCTGGAACACCGACCTCGTTTATGCTTAGACTAGGATCTGGGCTGATAACAGTTCTCGCTGAGTAGTCAACGCGCTTTCCCCTTAAATTACCCCTAAATCTCCCCTCTTTGCCCTTAAGTCTCTGTGCTAAGCCCTTAAGGGGCTTTCCACTCCTGTGCCTAGCTACTGGTATACCCGAGACCTCGTTGTCGAAGTATGTTGTGACGTGGTACTGTAGGAGATCCCACTCCTCCTCGATAATAGCCTCTGGAGCACCGCTCTCGATGTGCTCTTTGAGCCTAATGTTAATCCTCACAATGTCCACGAGCTTGTGTGTTAAGTCGTCTTCGCTCCTCATTCCTGTTTCAAGCACTACAGAGGGTCTCACGTGCCTGGGTGGTATAGGGATCACTGTTAACACCATCCACTCTGGTCTCGCATCCCTGGGATCTCCTCCTAACAGTTTCACGTCATCGTCTGGAATTTTCTCGAGGTGTTTTCTCACCTCACTCGGTGTTACTTTTCTCAGACCTGTCTCTGTCTTAGTGTAAAAAGTGTGTGGCTTCTCGAGCTTGTACTCTAGGGAGACGGCTCCGCAGTGAGGACACGTAGTAGTACTAGAGGCCTTCTTCCTAACATATTCATGCAGTCTTTTCTTAAGATATGTGAGTTTTAACTCTTCAAGGTCTTTTAGGAGTCTCAGGAACTCCTCTCTCTCGTTTTCAGGTATTTTTATTCTTCCACAGTTACTACATGTCGTCCTCAAGTACATTAAAATGTACTTTGCGAATGCCACGTGAATAACTGGTTTTGCGAGCTCTAAATGCCCGAAGTGCCCTACACAGTTCTCTCTGTCATTACCACAAACAGGGCATCTCTCGAGAGGCTCCATAGCACCCATTCTTCTATCCATTACGCCTCCATCTATTGGTGTGCCGTCAGTGTCAAATACATTGGCAGTCACAATAGTTGTAACACTCATTTTACGTATCTCATCTGGTGAGAATATTCCAAACTTTATTCTGGAAATCCTGGTAGTTGGAAATCCTCCAGATCTAAGCACAGACATTATTTCACACCCAGCTCCTCTACTATTAATCTGGGTCTAATCCCCATACTCATAAGCTCCTGTACAAGGAGCTTAAACGCGTAGGTCACCTCTACTGGTTTAAGCGAGACTTTGTCTTTGTGTATTGGGCACATATACCTGTCTCTGTTCCTGTCATAGTAGCCTATCATGCCGCACTCCTCGCATACGTATATAATTACGCGGTCACTGCGCTCTCTCATAGTCTCTCTCAGCACTATTGAAGAGCCGTGTCCAACGAGACAGTCAACTTCCATTTCACCCCATCTCAACCCACCCTCTCTTGAGCGCCCCTGCGTTGGCTGTCTTGTCAGGATCTGCACTGGACCTCTTGCTCTGGCGTGAACCTTGTCGCTTACCATGTGGTGGAGCTTCTGGTAGTAGACAATGCCGATAAACACCGGAGTCTCGATCATCTCGCCTGTCCTCCCATCATACATGACCTCCTCGCCGGTTGGTGAATACCCATGGCACTTTAACACTAGTTTTAAGTTCTCTACGTCCTCCTTGAAGAACGGTGTCGCGTCAACAAACTCGCCTCTAAGAGCAGCGGCTTTGCCCGCTATGCTCTCAAGTAGCTGCCCCACAGTCATTCTGCTCGGGAATGCGTGTGGGTTAATTATGAGATCTGGTGTTACACCGTCTTCTGTAAATGGCATGTCGTACTGTGGAACTAGAAGACCCACTACTCCCTTCTGTCCATGTCTAGAGGCGAACTTATCTCCCAGCTCTGGGATTCTGAGGTCTCTAACTCGCACTTTTATTAACTTATTACCCTCGTTGTCCATGGTGAGCACTACTACGTCTACTACTCCCTTCTCGCCGTGTCTCACAGTAACACTCGTGTCGTTCTTCACTAGGCCACTAGCACCCTCATACTCCGCTACCTGGAATCTCGAGGGGCTGACTTTGCCTATGAGAACTTCCCCTCCAACCACCTCGGTTTCGGGGGCTATAATGCCGTCCTCTTCGAGCTTGTCGTAAGCTCTGAGACCCTTGTAGTTTCTGATACCGGGAGAGGGCTTCGTGATCTCGTCTTGAACACCACCTGGATACTTCTTCTCTACTGTGGAGTACAGTCTAAAGAAAGTAGACCTGGCCAGTCCTCTCTCAACGCTACTCTTATTTAGTATTACAGCGTCCTCCATGTTGTATCCTGTGAACGAGTAAATAGCTACAATCATGTTGTGTCCAGCCGCCCTCTCATTATACCCAATGATCTCAATAGCCCTAGTCTGAACAAGCGGCTTCTGCGGGTAGTGTAGTAAGTGCCCGCGCGTGTCTACTCTACGCTGGAGGTTAGCTGTGCTGAGACCCAGAGCCTGCTTAGCCATAGCAGCCTGGTACATGTTTCTCGGACTCTGGTTGTGCTCAGCGTACGGTATTATTGAGCCTGTAATTCCGAGAATTCCGGGAACCCAGAGTTCTAAGTGCGTGTGTTCCGGAGTAACCTGGTCTGGTGTTAAGGCAATATAGGTGTTCTCCTCCTCGTCGGGGTCAATGTACTCAATAATGCCCATTTTAACGAGATCGTCGAATGTGAGCTCTCCTCTCTTAGCCCTCTCAACGATCTCCTTTGTCAACTTAGGTATGCCGTTCTCCACAACTACTAGTGGTCTTCTAATACGCCCAGCATCAGTGTTAACTACTACCTCGTCTATGTACTCTGTCTTAATGTGTGCGACATTTACCTCGGGACTTATCTTCCCCTTTCTCCTGAGATCCCTTATAGTTCTAGCGAGCTTCTCGCCGTCAGGGTGATATCCTACTAGCTTTCCATTTAAGAATACCCTGCTCCAGCCCTTGAACTTCTCCTCTACAGGCTCTCCTTTACTAAGCCCCTCTACTACTATGTCTAAGTAGCCCTTTCTAAGTCTGCCCTTAACTCTCCTCGTGACTATTGGGACTACTCCCAGCTCGTAGAGGAGCTCCTCGACTTCCCGGTCATCTATGCCAACACTGACATTAGCTAGAAGTGCCAGGTTCTTTACCAGCCCAATGTTAGTTCCTTCTGGAGTCTCAACTGGACATATCCTACCCCACTGTGTTCCGTGGAGCTCTCTCACTTCGAAGTGTGGCTGTGTTCTCGCCAGTGGTGAGACTACTCTTCTCAGGTGGCTAAGAGTGCTAAGCATGTTTGTTCTGTCAAGTAGCTGGCTTACTCCAGTTCTTCCACCGGGCCAGTTACCAGTAGCCATAGCGCTCAGGATTCTGTCTGTTATAGCTGCATGTTTAAATGCTGTTTTTAGCTCGGCTTTTCTCGTTTTAGATATCTGTCTTTCAAGCTCCTCCCTGAGATCTCTAATAAACGTGGTGAGAGAGGCCCTAATTAGAGTTGCTAGGAGATCGCCTGCTAATTTGAGTCTCTTATTCCTGTAGTGGTCCTTGTCATCTGGCTTTCTCAGCCCGTGCTTGAGCTCAATTATCCTCGCGATCATCTGTCCTATGAATACGGCTTTCTGAAGCCTAATCTCCCTGCTGGGATCAGTCCCTATATGTGGAAGTAGCCTCTCGTCTAGTAGTCTCTGAGCTCTCGCAATTCTCTCTTCTCTGGGTCTTCCAATAGCAAATCTCGAGCCAATGTAGTCTAGAGCGGCTTCTATAACCTTCTTTCTGTGCTCCTCTACTAGTCTTTTAATCTCCTCTTCGGAGGCCACAGGTGGTATCTCTAGTCTAGGT
>Ga0105154_1000055_pt1 | contig 48587 bp, 40 predicted proteins | sample SSWtaG_FD_89672 | JGI IMG/M metagenome (GOLD analysis project Ga0105154, IMG submission 89672) | Hot spring microbial communities from Sandy's Spring West, USA to study Microbial Dark Matter (Phase II) - SSWsed_matched | ecosystem: Environmental > Aquatic > Thermal springs > Hot (42-90C) >... | reverse complement strand
GTTCCTGCCTTTTTTGCGGCTTCTCGATAACGATCATCTTGTGTGCTCCAGAGACCTCAATTAGGTTTTCTGGTGGAATGCCAAACCTGCCCCTAAGCATGAGAAATACGTCTGGAACCAGGTATGGTGGAACGAGCAGCACTATAGCACTGAGTCTCTTGTTCGCTATAGCGTTCTTTATCCTTTCGAGAGCTTTTCTGCTACTCTCCCCCTCTATAATCAGCTGTAACTGCTCGACGTGCTCTTGGGGGTCCGTTTCAACTCGCACCTTAAAGTCTCTTATAATCCCCTTCTCCTTGAGTGCCGAGAGAAACCTAAGCAGAGAATCCTCGCTTTCAAGACCTTGAAGGACCTCTTGGAGCATTACAAGCCTTGCCTTGTCGACAACAACGCGGTTTTCCTCAACCCTCGCAACTCCGAACTTCTGTGCCTCGAGAACGTACCTTCTTGCACTTTCGACCCTAACCCCTCGAGCTCTAGCGAGCTCCTCCACGGTAAACGAGGTCTTTCTGGTATCTCTAACGAACTCTCCTATTTGCTTGATACCAAACATTAGGATGAACACCTCGACCTTCCTGAAACCTTAAAGCACCAAGAGCTGTATAGTGCGTGCAAAGCCTGCTACACGTGCTTACGTATGATCGTGTCCGCATTGGGAAAAATCGTTTTCTGCTTAGTAAGTAGTAGCATAAATAACCGGCTCCAATCTCCTCAAGCTCTAAGGGAGTCCGGCTTCTTAGGACTCATTTGTTCCTGCCTCTGATCGGGTTCACGTCTGCCACTTGCAGGCGGTCGAAGCGGTCAGAGCTCCACTTATCTCGACTAGGGCTTTTTCTCTCGATGTCTAGGATTGCCGCAGTGTCCCACTTGCTTCGAAGCCACACATTGGGCATCTGAGCTTTCTGTGGTTGCTAATGGCTTCAACGCTCTTTACGTGAAAGAGAGGGTGTGGCTGGTGTGCTTTCAAAGCCTTCAACACTAGTGGGTCGAGATGCACGAACGGGCAGATAGCATTTTTGTGGTCTACAAATGCCGGTGAGGCTTCCGGCTTTTCCCTCGCTGCCTTTTAATCCAGCAGTCCTATCTCCTTACTCTATGGTCTCTTGACGGCCTTACGAATTCTCGAGTGGCCTCCGCTGTTGTATTTGCGAACACGTTTCATTTTATGGCTACAATTGCTACTCTATGCAATAACTCCCTGACTGCCCCTCGATTACCGTCCCTACCCTTGCGAATAGAAGTACCTGCTCCCCTCTCCCTAGTGCCACTCCTCCCCTATTGGGCGTTGTATCCAGGCGAGGATTCTTCTCCTGTAGCACGTGCTCGCTTCAAGTCGTGCAGAATCCTAGCTTCTGGTCTCCCTTAGCGATTGTAGTGCGAGGAGCAGCATGTAAATGCTTCTAGCACGCTTCTTCACAGCTTCAAGCACTCTAGACTCGATCCACTTTACCCTCCCTCTCTCAATCAGCATCTGTGTTAGCTTGTAGAGCTCCGAGGCATCTGGCCACTCTAGACTCTCCCCCTCAACCTTAAGCTCGGCAAAGATTTGGCTCAAGCTCGCCGGCTCTACGCCAGAGCTTTCTAGCATGCTTGCAACTTCAATGACATGAGAGCTCTCGAGCTCGATCAGTCTCTCAACCCTCCTCAGTCCTGCGAGCTTGGCTGTCTTCTTAAGCGACTCGATGCTTGTAGCAACGAGCTTAAATCCCTCGTAGAGAATAAGGTCTTCGAGCAGTACTTCCATGGTTCTAAGCTCCTCTCTTGGCGTGACACCATAAAATAGTGGCATGACTTCCAGAGCCGCATACTCCTTTTCGCCATCAAAAGCTCCAATGCACACAATAGCTTGAGGCGTGCCTGCAGCTTCAAAGTCACGAGCAAATGCCTCGATTGAGACGAGTTTGAGAGCCCTGCTCGGCCTTGGTACGGCGACCTCCCTTCCAGCAAGAAACGCTCGAATCTTCTCTCTAAGCATCATGTACTCGAGCACTCTGCGCGTAGCGTTGACAACGTGTTCCCAGTCAAGTTCTAGAGCAAGCACGTCAGAGTATGCGATGTCGTCTACGATGCCGAGAAGAACCAAATCGAGCTCGTCTGGAGTGTAGTGTTCGAGACTCTGCTTGATTTCGAGCCAGTCTATCCTGTCGAGCAAGCCTGCAGACTCTGGCTCGTGTAGCTCAAAAAATCTCTTTTCACCCACTCTTTCCACGCTGTACTCTAAGACGTCAAGGGGGATTGCATGCACTCTCCTAAGGAAGACCTTTAGAAATGCCAGTCCGAGCCTTAGCATCGTAGTGTCTTCCTTCTCGCCCACCTCGTAGAGATACCCGTAGGTATAGTCCTCGTACTCTCCATGAACTGGTGTTGGAACGTAGATCGTCCTCTTATCGTATACCACAACGTGCCTCCCGCCAATGCTGACCACTTTGGGTCTCTCACTAGAGACAACCCACAGCACCCTATTGGGTACTTTAAGATACCTTCCAAACCCGCTCTTGGGCGGGTAGACAACGGCACTAACCTCGCTGTAGACTCTTCCCCTCACTACGTCTCGAAGGAATCTTGGGGTCTCCCTCCACCGTAGCTTAATGTCGTTGTAGGCTTCGAGTGCCTCTAGAAGAGCGTCGTTTTCTCTCAGGACGTGATAGTCGAGCTTCTTTTCATAAACGGCCGCAACAACCCTGCTCGTCCTGCCTGTCTTGTGCCCCACTACAATAGCCTCCTCAACGGGGTCGATGCATCCTATTTGAAACCTCTCCACCAAGTCGCACCTTCCAACCTCCTCTAGCGGAACGAGCTCTCGGTCTCTAACAATGTACCTCTTGATGCCGTAGGGAGGACCGTACTCGTAGAAGTTCAACCTCTCCCAGACCCTCTCGAGCCTTGCTCTGTCCACTTCACCGTTTTTCTTCAAGATGCCCGTAGCTCTAAGCGCCTTTTGCTCTCTCTCGTCGAGCCTCCTGTCCATCCATGGGGAGATAAGCCTTGCGATTCCAGTAAAGAGGTGCGTGTATAGGTTTTCTGGGTTGACAATGGTCTTTTCGATTGGAATAGAGAGCCACTTTTCGAAGACGTCCGCGCCCTTCGAGAGTATCTCCCAATCCCACCTTCCAAGAGGTAGAACTACCGTTTCCGTGTAGGGTAGCTCCTCTCGCCTTCCCTTCCTACCCTCTCTTTGCAGGTACTCTCGAACCTCCTCTGGCAGGCCGTAGTGGACGACTCTTACGACCGTACCGATGTCTATTCCTTGTGTTAGCGTTCGCGGTGTTACTATTATCTTGATCTCGCCTCTCCTAGCCTTTTCCTCTATCTCCTCCCTCCTGTCCTTTGGTACTAGGTGATGGTGGGTTGCAACTGCACCGTCTCCCAGCCTCTCCCTAAGCTTTCTGGCAAACTCCTCAGCCCTCGCAATGCTCCTTGTAAACACTAGCGTTACCCCACTATCGCCAGCATACTCCGAGACGATCTCCTCGGGCTCGAGTCCTGGGCTCGGAACGTCAAAGCCTATGCCCATCAGGTACGTTAGAATCCTGTAGCTATTCTTAACAAACAGCTCATAGTCGTCAAGTGCCTTTAGAACGTCACTGTCGACGTTATCCTGCTTGGCGAGCTCGCTCTTAAGCCCCCTGATGCTCTCCCACAGGCTCCTCATGTTCTTACCGAGAACGACGAAAACTCTATTTTCAACGCGAAATGGCTCGCCCTCGACTATCGCGCACTCTCTACCCGTTACCTCCTTTAGAAAGCTACACACGTCACCGGGGTTTGCAAGCGTTGCCGTTAGGACTGCAATCTGAGGTCTTCTCTCGCTTGCCTGTACAAGCACCTTAAGCATTGCGAGAAGAATTGCAATAGACCTTGGACCGTAAAAGTCCAGCTCGTCGAGAACGATAAGGTCTGAATCCCTAATTACAGACGCTAACAGGGGCTTTGAGGGGTGCTCTACGAGCTTCCTAATCTCGTGAAGCACAAATGCCGGGTTTGAAATTACGAGCGAGGCCTCGGCAAGAGATCCCCTCAGGTTCGGAAGCCCTAACTCTCTAACGAGTCTGTCTCTGGTGAGAGCGTCGATCTTGATAGCCCTTCGACCGACAGCCTTAACGTAGCTCTCCAGCCTCTTGATCTGGTCATTTGCGAGTGCGAGTGTGGGGTACATTGCAAGTGCTTTAGAGGACTTGCTTTCGGCTGCCCTGCGTAGAAAGTAGAGGGCCCAGGCCTCGGTTTTACCCGATCCTGTTCCCGACCTTAAGACGAGGTTGCACCCCTTGGAGAGGGCGTGAATGCTTTCAAGCTGGTGCTCGTAAAGAGCCCTTCCCCTAAGCCATGGAGCGCTGTTGGATATTCCTGGAATGACATCGTCAAACGAGACGCTGGTCAGCCGAGGCCTCTTTGGGGGCTCTACTTTGAATGTGAACTCGTATCCAAGCCCCTCGAGCACTCTTCTCGAGTCGACCGCTATCATTTGAAGTCGTTCCTCGCTGGGTGAAGCCTCGATCACTGCACCCTATAGGCATGTGAGTTCTATTTTGCACTACGCTATATCTTCTTGCCGTTCTAGTGCGTCGCAAAGTTTATCTAACTGCCTTACAAAGAACATGAGAGCTTCGGTCACACGTGGTGCTACCGTGGATTGCCTTTGAGTGCTGCGCTCAAGGTAACGCTAACGGACGTCGCGTTTACGCTAGCGCTTGTAGCATACGTACTGCTTGTCGCCCTCTCTCTAAAGCACATGTACTCTAAGCTTTTAGCGCGAGGCCACAGCGAGAGTCTCGCTGCATACATCTCTAGAAAGACGATGCACATCGTTGCGGCCGGCATCCCAACACTATTAGTACCGTATCTATTTTCGACGCCAATAGCTCCAAGCATAGCTGCACTGGGCCTTGCAGGCCTGCTCTACCATAAGCACAGATCTAACAGGCTCATGCACTGGTTTCAGGTTAGAGAAAACATGTACGAGGTTAACTTTGCTCTAGCATGGAGTGCTAGCATTCTAGCCTTGTGGATGGTAACAGGCGATATGCTCGTATCCATTCTTCCGGCTCTCTTCATCTCAATTGGAGACGGTGTTACAGGCCTGGTTAGAATGCTTTGCTTGAGAAAGAGAGCAAAGCACTGGCTTGGCAACATTGCAATGATGGTGGCAACGCTTCCTCTCGGAGCGGCACTCGCTGGCGCTCCTGGAGCCATTGCAGCAATTATTGCAAGCCTCGCAGAAAAATTCGAGCTAAAGCCTATTGACGACAACATCCTGATTTCCGTGGCATCGGTTGTTACACTAGCAGTTCTATACCCCTAAATGCGCGCTCCCGGAGGCACGAAAAGACAACGGAGATCGGAGGCTATTATTTAGTGTCTTGAAAAGCTTCCACTCGAGCCGGCTTGCTTGCATGCTAACCGCAACCAAGAGCGCTTGAGAGTCTTAGTGGAATCAAACAGTCTTGATGTTGAACGAGTCCTAGAAGCAAGCCCGTTGTCTGTCACCAGAGAGTGCCTGGTGTGCAGTGCTTTGAGAGATCAAGCATGCTTGAAGAGAGGCACTTCTAGCTCTATTCGGCATGAAGTTTGCCAGCTCCTCACGCTTAGCGTAACTGACATGAACAGCGTGCTTAACCCCACTGCAAGCAAGGCAAGTCCTAAAACGCTTAAGGCTACGTATTTCGGTTCCGCCAGTTTAGCCTTAATCCTAGCGGGAAGGCCTGTGGTTGGCTCGTCCAGAAGCAGAATCCTGGCCTGTGTAGCAGTCTCCTAAAAGCTCGAGACGTCCTCTCGTGCCACCCGAGCAGGTTTACACTTTTTTCTGTGAGCTGCCTCTGAAAGCTCTAGCATCTCTGGTAGCTCTATTGCTCGCTTGACTGCAATGCTCTTGGGAACGTGATAAGAGCATTGCTTGCAACATTAGGTCCTCCCACCCTGTTGGGTCACCGTCTACCGTAATGTCCTGTGGGATGTAGCCAATTATCTCTCGAACTCTGCCTGCTTTCTCAACAACGTCGTATCCCCCGACAAGGACCTTTCCTCGAGTGGGCTTTAGGGGCGCTGTTAGGATGTTGATTGTTGCCAACTTGCCAGCATCATTGGAACCGAGAAAGCCGAAGATCTCTCCGTCGTTCGCGCTAAGAGATATGTTGTATTGCAATCACGCTGCTAGGGTAAAATCTTGACTAGGTTCTCTACCCTAACTGCCTCTTCTACCATGCATCTGCTTCTCCAGAACCTTCGAAATCTTCGCTCTAGCTTCCTCTAGGATTCTAGTAACCCGCAGGGCCTTCTCTCCTTTAAGCTCGTCAGCGTGAACTAGCAGGAGCCTAAAGATCTTTTTGAGATGAGACGAATTGAAAGTCTTTATTGCTGGTCGAGGTCCCTATCCTGTACATTACCCCTCTATCTCTTCCTGTTTTTCTTCTAGAACCTGCTTGCCTCTCTTGCTTAGAGTATGCAGCCTCTTCCCTCAAGCTTCAGCAGTGCTCAGGAGATTCTTCCCCACGAGTACCTTGAGAGCAGGATACACAGCTCCTGGGCTCAAAGTGTAGGGACCGTGTGTAAGCCTGTGAACTTCCTTGTTGATTTCGTATCCAGTAAGGCTTCTGCCTTCAAGAAGTCTTAGGACGGGTAGCTTAAAACACCCTCTTTCAAGAGGTCTTCGCGTAGCGGCCAGTCTGCTACGGTCGTTTTCGAGTACCACTAGAATGATACTATCGCGATATGTCGAACGTTTTTAATTAACTTATGGTGGAATGTCTCGATGCAGGGCAACCAGCGCACTCTACTGTAATTTGGTGGGCCCGCGGGGACTTGAACCCCGGACCTCCGCCGCGTCAGGGCGGCGTCCTAACCAGGCTAGACGACGGGCCCCCTTCTTCTTGGCTTATTTGCCTGTAAGGACTATAAACTTAATCTTAAGTCACCCACCTTTAAGTCTAAAGTCCGCAAAGAAGGTCTCGTTGTGCAACGTATGTCATTCTAGATCTCTGAAATCTCTGGCCCTTGATTTCTCGTCAAGCGCTCCCTACTCCTCGTAGGAGAATGGTTCATCCCGCTGCTTTAGCGTTCTCTTGTGTCCGCTCTGGTGTTTTGCTCCCGGCATGGGTGTCATTGGCATTTGTTCCCAAAGGGCGGTTTAGGCCGATTTGTGCTGGCATCCTACCATACTACTCCCGGTAAGCTTCTTGGTTAGGTCTGCAAGCTCGTATGGTTTGCTGCAGTTTTCTGGGTGGAAGGTTGTCTCTCCTGAAGCCGATGGTGGTTTTATCGTCCTCTAGGCTACACTTTCCCATGGCAGGGCCCTTGGCTTGAGGGCTTCGAGCTAAAACGTTCATACCATTTTCTCGGCACATGAGTGTCCTTTCCTTTTTGCTGCCGTTAAAACCAAATAGAGTCCTGGAGTGTAACCCATGAGGCCTCGCCTACTCTCGAGAGGTGCTCTATCGATGCTTCCGCAAGCTTCACCGAGGTCGCCCAGTTCTATGCAGTACAGTCAGTAGTCCATTCCCCAAGCACGACAAAACGTCCTAAAGTGCGCGCGTACCTGGTGCGTTGGGTAATTGCACCGCATCGAGGCCAGCATGCCCATATAGGATAGGTCGATACGGTCAGACCTGCAACCTTTTTGAGGTTTCTCTCTACCGCCTTGAAAGCTTCATCGTGCAATAGAGGCCTGCCTGGTGTCTTGTGCTGCCCTTCATGCTCTAGAGTTTTTCCAGGAAGCTCCTTGTGTAAGCCTCTATCATAGACCATTGCAGTGTCGGCACAGGTTGATTTCCTCTTCAAGAGAGCCTCTACTCTCTACCCTGCTGTACTACAGCTTGCCACGCCCTACGCGCGCTACTGCTACGTTTCAAGTCCTATTCTCGAGACGCTCGGCCCTGTTGCCCCAGGTATCGTGCGCTCCTTTAGGCTTCACTTTGGCCTTTAAGCTCGAGAGCGCTCTTTTAGTCTTGCCGTCAGACGATGAACAGCAACCCTAAAAACCTATAATACAACCCATTGCAACATCAATACTCGTGGCATTTGCTCCTAGCTGGAGGTACTTTGGCGTGAATAAGGATGTCGAATCTCTAGTACCGCGATCGCCCTTCAAGGCTTTTCCAATGGGCGTTGATACCAGTATGCTTGTTGCCAGGACAAGACCCCTTGCAACCTACACGATAATAGCAATCAACGTCGTGGTGTACCTAGTCTCTTCGGTCTCCCGCGGTTTTCTGAGCATAGCTCCCGACTGGCTTGGTCGGGGGGGCTTCGTCCCTGTTCTTCTTGCTGCAGATCCCCAAAGCGCTTACAGAGTGCTCACTGCAATGTTTCTACACGCAGACCTCCTCCACGTATTCTTTAACATGTACTTTCTGTACGTGTTCGGAAGGCCTCTCGAGGGGGCGTTAGGCTCTCTCAGGTTCTTGCTTCTCTACCTAGCGAGTGGGGTGATAGCGTCAGTGGCGCACACGGCCTACGGGTTTCTCCAGGGACCTTACACCCTGGTGGTGCCTGCAATTGGCGCTTCAGGTGCGATTAGCGGTGTGCTCGGGGCCTACATGATGCTCTTTCCTGGAACGAGGCTTTCAGCCTGCTTCTGGTTCTTCCTGTTCCCTATATGCTATACGATGAGGGCGGCATACTTTCTGCTCTTCTGGTTTGCAATGCAGGTAGTCTACGGGTATGTTGGCGTTGGCGCGGCCGTAGCCTTCTTTGCCCATGCAGGAGGGTTTGTTGCTGGCATGGCGCTTCTACCTCTTGCGATCAACAGGGGGAGGCACGTAATTCTGAAAAGGTACGCGCAGCTCTCGCAAGCACTGTTTGGAATAGTGTTTGCGAGCGGGTCGAGAGTTCCGTGGGGTCTCGGTAGAGCCTCAAAAACGCTCTTATCGCTTCTGCTTTTCCTGATGCTTGCGGGAGCGAGCTACGTGTACGCCTTCACGACCGTTGGGAGCGAGCAGACGTACATAGTGGAGCTCGAAACGACTATAGGGGACATGGTGTCGACCAGTCACGTCATCTTAATTGGAGAGAACGGGGAGCTCGCGCCTATCGGAACCGAGGCTCTTCCAATAGCGTCTAGAATTGTGTTCAATAGGCTTTGGGGGGCCAATCTAATCTACAACCCTGGTCTATCCTTAAAGGAGTTCTCCAGTGACCAGTTGGTGGTAAAAGCAAGCGTCCCGGCATGCGATAGGGTATACGAGGTCCCCGTTAGAATTGTCTCGCTTAAGGCCAAGTATGACGAGAACGGCCTTATGACACGCGGTAGCGGCTTAATATACACGCAAGTCATCAACATACGTTTTGAACCCCCTGGCTGTTCGGTAGCTCTAGGAGAGCCGTTTAGTGCTAGCTTCAGCATTCGCATCAAGCCTAGCGGAAATCTGGAAAGTCTCGAGAGCGCTACATCGGCAGCGAGCCTCGCAGTAACACTACTAGCACTAGTCGTAGTCTTGAAGCTCGACAAGCAGCTCGTGATAGTGGGGTGAAAGCCGCGACCGGTTGAAAGCAGGTTTTGTCGTTTATAAATCCCTCTGCCACGCTAGTTTCCACCGGAAAAAGCTTATTTTAGCCTAAAAACCCTACGAAGTAGGGTTAATGCCTTAAGAGGCGCGAAATTCAAGTAGAACAGTCCTCAAACCTTATACTTGTGGTGTGCTCTGTGAATGAAAAGGAGACAAGCGTATGCCCGTTAGAGTACAGGTACGGTTCTCCAGAGATGCGTAGCATCTTTACGAGAGAGGCCACCCTTAAGAGGCTCGTTGAGGTCGAGGCGGCTCTGCTAAGGGGGCTCGAGGCAGCGGGCTTTGCTCCAGAAGGCTGTTGGAGAAGGCTTCAAGAGTGCGCATCTGGTATCAAGGTAGAAGAGCTAGACTCGCTTGAAGCCAGGGTGGGACACGATATCGCAGCACTAGCCTTCCTGCTTGGAGAAAAGTGCGGCGAGTGCGGCGGCTACGTTCACCTCGGGGCTACGAGCTACGATATCGTCGATACTGCATGGGCTCTAGCCCTTAAGGAGGCCCTCGCGATTTTGAAGAAAAGGCTTAGAAGCGTGCTCGCACTCCTAGCAGAGCTTACTGAAAGGCATGCCGATCTCGTAATGGCTGGTAGAACGCATGGAAGACACGCCCTTCCAATCACGCTGGGATTTAAGCTTGCAAATTACGTGTACGAGTTGAGCAGGAGCTACGAGAGGCTGTGCGAAAGCGCGAAGCGTGTTGTAAGGGGCAAGATCTCGGGTGCCGTCGGAACGATGGCAGCATGGTTTCAACACGGACTTCTGGTCGAGGGGTGGACGCTGAAAGCTCTAGACCTAGAGCCGCACTCGATAACCACTCAAGTCGCTCCTAGAGACGGCTTTGCCGAGATCGTCTGCAACCTTGCCATTTTAGGAAGCCAGCTCGATAGGCTCTCGCTTGAGATTAGAGAGCTCATGAGAGATGAAATCGAAGAGCTGCTTACTGTCGAGCAGAGAACTGGAAGCAGTACAATGCCTCACAAGAAAAACCCCGTGCTAGCAGAGCGAGTTAGCGGGCTAGCTCGCATCCTAAGGGGGCTGTGTCTAACCGCATTAGAAAACGTCGTTCTGCTACACGAGCGGGACCTGACAAACAGTAGCGTTGAGAGGATCATGCTGCCTCACGCCTTTCTCGTTTCCGACCAAATGCTAGCCGATACCTTAAGAGCCCTTGAATGCCTATACGTCAACGAAAAGGCAATAAAGCGAAATCTCAATGCAAGCCGAGGTCTTATGGCTAGCGAGTGCATTCTCGTAAAGCTCGTACTCAAGGCAGGCATGCCAAGACACGAGGCCCACGAGCTGCTCTCAAGCCTTGCCACGAGGGTGTCCAATGGCTCTGGCTTTGAAGATGTGCTGAGGGAAAGCAGGGTAGTAGAACTTCTCGACTGGGGCGAGATCCAGGAGTGCTTCGACTACTCGAGGTATCTTGGCAACTACAGGCAACTTATAGAGAGGGCCCTAGGCTACTATAGGAAGGTGATCGAGTCGTGCTGACCATTGTTGTTGGGGGGTTCTTTGGCGACGAGGGGAAGGGTACCATAGTCGCCTTTCTAGCGCTAAAGGATAGACCTCAAATTGCTGTTAGAGGGGGGGCCGTTAATGCAGGACACACCGTTGTTTTGAACGGAAGAAGCTACAAGCTGAGAATCACGCCCTCAGCGTTCGTCAACAAAACCACGAGGCTTTTGATAGCACCAGGTGCTCTGGTGAGGCTCGATGTTCTGCAACGCGAGGTGGTAGAGCTGGACGTCAAAGGAAGGCTTTTTCTCGACTTCAACACTGGAGTGATAGAAGATAGACACGTCGAAGAGGAGAGGAAGGACCCCCACCTGTCTAAGAGCGTTGGCTCGACCCTGCAAGGCGTGGGCGCAGCCGCAGCAGACCGCGTGTTAAGAAAGCTCAAGCTCGCCAGAGATTTTGAGGAGCTACGAGAAATGCTAACCGACGTGCCTCTCGAGGTTAACGAGGCTCTAGACCGTGGCGAGCGCGTACTGCTTGAGGGAACTCAAGGAACCTTTTTAAGCCTCTACCACGGCACCTACCCCTACGTTACGAGTAGGGACACGACAGCTTCAGCCTTCGCATCAGAGGCTGGAGTGGGTCCTAAGCGAGTTGATCAAGTTCTGGTGGTGTTTAAGAGCTACGTGACTAGAGTCGGAGCTGGTCCGCTTGAAGGAGAGCTCTCCCTAGAAGAGACGGTCAGGCGGGGATGGGTAGAGCATGGAACCGTTACGGGAAGGCCCAGGCGTGTTGCACCATTCAACCTAAAGCTTGCCAAACGGGCAGTAATGCTCAACTCGGCAACTCAGGCCGCTATTACGAAACTCGATATAGTATTCCCACAAGACAAGTGCATAAGAGAGTGGAGCAAGCTATCTCGAAAAGCCAGAGCGTGGATTGAGGGGCTGGAGGGCGAGCTCAAAGTGCCTATTACCCTTCTCAGTACTGGAGAGGAAGTCGAGTGTGCTATCGACAGGAGAATAGATGTTGGGGTGGAGGTGTGAGGTGTTGGAGTTCGATGTTGCAATTGTAGGTGCTGGGCCAGCAGGACTCTTTGCAGCCTACGAGCTTGCTGAGGGGAGCAATGGCACGCTTAGTATAGTGGTTATCGAAAAGGGATGCAGGGTTGCAGAGAGGGCGTGCCCCCTGCACGAGTCCTCGGTGAAAACACCAGAGAGTCCTCAAGCATGCAAGAGGTGCTCTCCCTGTCACATCATGCACGGTATTGGCGGTGCCGGACTTTTCAGCAGCGGGACATTCAACCTGAGACCGGACATAGGCGGAGATCTCGACAAGCTTGTCGGGAGCTTTACTGCCGCTGAGAGGCTCGTCCAATACGCTGACTCCATACTAGTGAAGTTTGGAGCAGACGAGAGCACTCTCGTGAGACCTGGTAAAAACGTTTCCGTGCTCGAAAGACTGGCTGCCAGGTCTGGAGCACGTTTTATTCCAACACCCCAGAGGGTTTTGGGTTCGGAGAAGACTGTTGAAATAATCGAGAGAATGCATGGCTACCTGGAAGAGAGGGGGGTGCGCTTCCTACCCAGAACGGAAGTCCACGATATAGTTAGAGCAAGTAGCACGGAATTCAGGCTCAAGACGGGCGAAAACGAAATACTTGCTCGATACGTGATACTTGCACCTGGAAGATCTGGTGCAAGCTGGTTCTCAAAGCTTGCCGAGAGGCTCGACATAGCGATAGAGCCCGGACCCCTGGACGTTGGCGTTAGGGTTGAGATTCCGGCATTTATTGCAGAGCCCGTTACGAGCACCGTGCGCGACCCCAAGATTGTAATGTACACTAAGGCCTACGATGACAAGGTTAGAACCTTCTGCACGAATCCAGGCGGCTTTGTCGTTCAGGAGCTCTACCATGGAGAGGCCGTAGCGGTAAACGGTGTCTCCTACAGAACCATCAAGTCAAAGAACACGAACTTTGCACTGCTTGTTACAGTAGAGCTTACAGACCCCCTAGAGGACACTATAACCTATGGCAGGAGCATTATGGTACTGGCCACAAAGCTTGGAGGAGGAAAGCCGATAATCCACAGGCTTGGGGACCTTCTCGCCGGAAGGAGAAGCACGTGGAGCAGGATTTCAAAGAGTAGCGTCGAGCCCACTCTAAAGAACGTGACTCCAGGGGACATCACGATGGCGCTTCCCTATCGTGTTGTTGCAGACATTCTAGAGGCTCTCGAGAGGCTCGACACCGTAATGCCGGGTGTGTACTCAAATCAAACCTTACTATACGCCCCGGAAATCAAGTTCTACAGCGTTAGGGCGAAGGTGAACAGAAAGCTAGAAACAACGGTAGAGAACCTTTTCGTTGCAGGCGACGGTGCAGGTCTTTCAAGAGGCATAAATGGAGCTGCCGTTACGGGCATACTCGCCGCTAGAGGGGTACTAGAAAAGGCAGGATTCTATAGCTGACGTCTCTAGTCCTCGATCGAGACCTCTTCCTGACCCTTGCGCTTTGTTGCTTTTTATTTGTGCCTGAATTCTATTGCAACGATGTTCTTCGTGTCCTCTTCGATAACCCTTACACTTTCAACAGGCTTTTTCAGAGAGCTTTTTTGGCGAGAGCGTATAGGAGTGCAGGCGTGAAAGTGCTCTGCCTTTAATACCACGCTTTTTGAGAATCCTCGCTGCCGTGAAGCCTAGAAAGTCTGCTCTGAGAAGGAATACTAGATTGGAGTGTCGTGAACGAGCGGCAGAGGGGGAACTGAGCTTGCGTGGTTGTCAGGTGTGCCTGCTCCGTGGGGCTTGACAGCTTGAAATTTTAGAGCATCTCTAGCTAGCAATTTTAAAACCTCCTTCCTAGCAGAACTACTACACTCTGAGGCCACAAAGTAGCTTCTCTCTCGCTATGATGCGGTTCTGAGACGACAGGCTTCTCTCGAGTCGCAACTACACCCTCTAAGCACGCCGAGCGTAGTCTCGAGGCTCTTGGAGTTTTATGGAGCGGTGGCAGTTGCCGCAAGCCCCTGCCCTGCATCAACCAGTGCCTTAGATCCATTCTTCGATTCCTCACGGAAAATGCCTTCTGCACTCTCCTCTATTCACATGTCACACTGCCCTTTGTGCCAGAAGATGCCACACGATCATCTTGAACAGGCTAGTTTGCGTCCTGGAACCTCTCGGGGTTAACGCGCATCCCCACAGGAACTACAGCAATTACTGCCTTGTTTTTGCAGCAGCTGCTTGTCACCACAAGCTTATAATCGAAGGTGCGCTATAGCGTGCATTGGTGTTCCGGCATGCATGAGTGGAGCGAGTTCTACCGTGATGCGTTGTACGGCGTTGCAAAGCTCATGGCTATTAGTGCCGTAACTGCTCCAAAGGCTAGAGGTATTGACAACATCGTTGTGAAGGTCTTGAGCGATAAAAGCGAAATAGATGCCCTCGCTAAGACGATGGAAAGTCTCGCCAGCGAGTATGAGAACTTTTTTGCGCGAGATGCCGCAAGCGTTAGAAGCTCTCCAGTAGTCGTTCTAATAGGTTGCAGGATCGTCAAGACGGGTATAAAGCAGCCCAAGGAGATTGAGATTGACATCGACACAGCACTTAGTCTCGTAAATCTAGGCATAGCAGTAGGCTCTGCAGTAAAAACGGCCTCCATGCTTAATGTTGATAACAGGATAATGTACTCTATTGGAGTGGCCGCTAAAAGGCAAGGGCTTCTCAACGAGGACGTTGTGTTAGGAATACCACTAAGTGCCACGAGCAAGAGCATCTACTTTGATAGAACTTGGCCTCCTAAGTAGAGCTTGCTTCTAGTAGTATCAGCAGACTGTGCTCTCAAGCACACATAGGGGAAAACGAGGCTTTTTTCCTACATAAAGTGGTTATTAAAAACCTTTTAAATGCACCGACATCCAAAGCGAGCTAGAGAGCCGATCCGGTACGAATAGCATTCACGATCTTACTACCATCAGGAGGGGCGAGAACGAACATCACATTCCATAGTGCAGGTGCTGCAACCTCAATAAACCAGTGTTAAATTCCAAGCAAGGCTCCAAGGCCTTCGTGAGGCAACCGATGGGTTTGCAAGTGCGTTTCAAAAAAGCTGTACTCAGACTGTGCTTCTCGAACCGCTCTGGCGTTTAAACAAATTTACTACTTGTTGTAGCGAGTAGCTTGCAGTTCCCCTATAGGTTCGGCTTCAACTCGGCAGAGACGGGCGTGGTCGCGTTTTAGGTCTATCCTTTTCTTCTTCCAATAGCGCTAATGAGCTTCGATATAACGCTCATTATGTCTCGATAGGAAATGACTCCAACGGGCTTGCCTGCTTCGTCCACTACCGGTAGGTGCCTTATTCTTGCCTCGCTCATCTTCACGAGAGCTTCGAGCACCGACTCTTCGGGACTAGCAGTTATAGGGTTCTCGGTCATTATCTGCCACACCGGATAGTCTCTTGCCAGGTCTACCTTGCCCGTAGCGACTAGGTACACGAGATCTCTTTCCGTAACTATTCCGACAAGCTTGCCTTCGTCGTCTACTACTAGTACGCTACCTATTCTATGATTGAACATAAGCCTTGCCGCTTCCTGAACGCTGGCGCTCTTGTGAACTGTTATGGGTGGCTTGCTCATCACTCTGTCTACTCTCTCTAGGAGTCTAACCTCGCTCACGAGCACCACCTCTGGAGGGGCGAGGGATTTTCCTAGTACTGGCATACAAGCAAGCTTGTACCGTATGTTCGACAGGCCTTCAACCTACCGTTCGATCTTTTGTCGAAGACGCAATATAACTATTGTTGCCTGGCATTTTAGACCAGCACAGGAGCGGCTCGAGGTGGAAGAGAATAAAGCTAAGGCTTATATATTATTGGTGTAGATAAGACCATGAAGCCAAAGATGTTTGGTGAGATGCCGTGCCAGTTGAAATCGAGGCCTTTGACGTAAAGGCCAGGAAGAAGGTAAAGATTCAGGATCCCGAAATCGTTACGTTGAAAAATGGTAGAATCGCCGTTAGGGGCAAGAGTCCACTTACAGGAATAACCGTTTTCAGAATCCTGAGCAAGGCTGAGGCAGAGAAGCTAGAGAGGCAGCTTAAAAAGAAGAGGTAGGAGAACCCTTTCTTCAAAATGCAAAGCGCAGCTTTAAATCTTAAATTTCTGGCTTTTTTCCTCTTCTCCCTCCCTAAGGATTTTAAGAGAGCTTCCATCCAACACACTCAACGGACAGCAGGAGAAAAGACGCCACAAGGGGTCTTGGGCCGTTTTAGCATGAGCTCGTTTAGGAGTGACACTCCTTTTTAAGGTGGCGTGTCGCAAGGGTTCTAGCAGCCTCTCTTGCTACTTTAGCTTTTGGAACTCTAGCACACCACTTTGTTGAGGGATGGGCTCTTCGAGTCGCTATGCATGACAGTTATTACCATAACAACGACCGGGTATGGCGAGCCTTTCGAAATGGGCAAGAGCGGCAGGATTGTCTCAATGGTGCTCATGGTTTTTGGGCAGGTATATTCTTCCTTGTATTCTTCTATGGCGTTAGTACGATCGTTCCCCATCTCGTTGGGAGGGGTTAAGGTGAAGGGTATAGAGAGGGTTTCAATGCTAAGAGGTGGTTCTATGTGGCTATAGTGTCATGGGTCAAGAAGTAGCTACTCCGCTTCCAAGGGATCGAACGGTCATCACCGACACTGGTGTCGAGAGAGTCGGTATGGCGAGGGAAAACGGCTACCCTGCGGTTCTGAGTGATGCGACAGAGGTAGGAAACGCTTGAAAAGGCCGGGATCAGAAGAGCTAGCGTTGTAACAGCGTGCATGGAGGACACATCTAACGCTTTCGCTGCAATGTCCGCTAAAGAACTCAATCCCGGAGCAAGGCAGTAGCGGTTCTCAGAAATCTCGATACCGAAAGAAAGCTGAGAGGGGTCGGGGGTCGACTGCGTGCTTTCGCCCTATCGCAATACCGCTAGAAAGGTCTTAACGGTCCTTCAAAAAGCCGCTCTTTTAGAGTTTACAGAGAGTTTACAGAGTTGATGTCAGGTTTGGGTGAGCTCGTACTCGTGAGGGTGAAGGTTGCAGTCGGCTACAAGAATGTTCGAGGTCTTCGGAGAGAGATGGGATGCATTGTCGTAGCGGTAGAGAAGAATGGAAGACTGCCGCTTCCCGAAAGGACGCTGTCCCAACGGGGCTCTGCTTTCCTTCTAGGAAGAGAGGATTGCCTGGGAAAAGCAGAGAGGAGCCTCGCTGGTGGTTCATCCAGCTAATCTCCTCTCTGCGCAAACAGGAAGACCGCATTCTTTGGTGCCGAGAGGCTTCGAGGATGTCCTCCCGCTGGATTCGGCCTCGGAGCGGACCTTTGCTCCATTACTCCATCTCCGCTGAAAGACTTAGAGGCAGGAAGCCTGTGTGAGTTACCGAAGCGAGCTGTTAGCGTAGTTGTGTTACTAGTTGTTATCGAACCTCTGCCCCACTGCCTACACTACGTCTGTAGCAAATAGCAGACAGCTGCAATAGGGTTATGACAGGCTTGCTGTACGAGGCTAACGTGGGGTTAAGGGCATGGGAGCAGGAAGGGTCTTGCCTCTCGTAATTGCTCTCGTGGTGATCGTGGCGGCTGTTACAGCTATATACAGTAGAAGAGGGGGCAAAACCGCAACCAGCGTGCCTGCTGCTATCATTGAGGAGGTCGAAAAGGCCATTGGAGAGACGCTCCACAGGGCGATAAGGTTACACTTTGACGGTACCTCAACCCCGAAATCGAGGGTGCTAAACGCCAATCCAGAGTTTGGCTGTCAGAGACATCGCTTTGGAAAGGGGCTGCTTCCGTGATGAAGGAGTGGACCGTTTCGGCTTTCACAATCACATGCTTCGCTTGCTTGATTGGGTTCTGTGACGCGCTTGCAACTGTTCCTGTTGAAAAACAGTTGGTGGGTGGGGATGAGCTCGTACTTTTCAAACAAAATTGCTTCTTGACCCTACCCTATTGCAAGCCACAATGCTACGGGCTCTCCCTGCCCTCCAAGAGTTCTCTTACCTCTCTTTCACCGCTTTTCAGTTCTTCGGCTTGTTGAGGGTCGAGTCTTGTCAGTAAGGCAAGAAACTCGCCAACGTGAGTTTTCTCCTCTCTTGCAACGTCCTCGAGAACCCTTCTTATGCTTTCGTCTTCAATAGCCCTTGCAAGCTGAAGGTATAGGTTGATAGCATCGAGTTCTGCAATAATCGAAAGCCTTATCGCTTCCACAAGCTCTTCCTTGGTGGGAGCTCTGTCCCTAACCAGTTCTAGGGGGTGCTTAGACAGCATCTAAACCACCATGTTGTATTGCGATAGGTCAATAAATATGCTTTGCCATGCTAGCCTTGCCCTTCAGTTCCTTAAACTGGCCTTCTGACCTCTCCCTGCTCCAAACTGCGAGGGCTCCCGCCAGTGCCGGGGTTGGGATCACATCATCCAGCATTGAGGGTTTTTGATCTCGGATAGAGTCTTCGCTTCATTGCCCCCATACTGCTCGGGACTCAGGGCCTGCCGGCAGGCGCTCGTGGATGCAAGGCTCCCCTCAAGTCTTTAAGCCTTTTATGGGCGGCACTATAAGAGCTCAGAGAGGTAGCTTGATCTCCATGAGACAGCGTCTTCCTAAAAAGCTAGTATGGTAGCTTTTGGTCTCCAGGCTCTCCACCATAAAGCGATAGAACCTTCTCAATCTGCTCTCTCAGCTCCTTAGGTATCCAGCATGGCAGGTACACAAAGCCCTTTCTTCCAATTACCTCGATCTCAATGGTATCGTCGGTGCACGTTCTAGCGACAGTGGCCCACCTCGCTCCAAGCTCGCTGAGAGCTTTTGCCACCTCCTCGATTTCAGTGTCTACCGGTAGCTTCACCTTCTTCGAGCTCATTTTCTACCGCCCACCGTAAAGGTGCTCGGGGAATGCTAGCAGTCCAGCAGGCCTTGAAGGTTGTCTCCCACGCTTAACAAACTTGTACTGCTTTAGAGTAAATAAAGTTGCTCACTATTAAACAAGTACAATTGCACTACAGAGAGCCGTGTAGCCTCTAGCTACCATTTAAAGCACGGGAGCTACAGTTCCCCCTGGATTGTGGGCAGCAGCGATTGAACGTGCGAGAGAGCGTGGGCACAATGGGGTACTCTCGCGACGAGCTCGTGAGCACCGTGGAGGAGGCGTCTCGTGGTGCCCTCCTCCTCTTTGGAGGCCAGACCATCTCAGCAGCTATAGGTGCTGCGGCCTCTATTGCGGTTGCAAGGCTTCTAGGCCCCGAGCTTTATGGGGTGTATGCACTGTGCTTTGTGGTTCCAAACCTGCTGATTCTCGCTACGGATCTGGGAGTGGGTCCTGCGTTAACCAGGTTCTCGGCAAAGCTGAAGGCAGAGGGTCAAGACGCTCTCCTGGCGGGCGTGATCCGCTGCGGCCTTGCCTTTAGGATCGCTACCACCCTTGCGGTTCTCGCTTTGGCACTCATTGCCTCAGACGAGCTTGCAAGATGGCTCCTTAAGAGAGCGGGGCTTTCACATCTCGTTAGGCTCTCTCTTCTATTGCTATTCTTTAACAGCCTGGTGTCGGCTGCAAACGCTATTCTGGTGGGGTTCAATGACATGCAGGGCTCGGCCAAGCTATCGATACTCCTTCAGTCCTCTAAAGCAGCTACTAGCGTCCTTTTAGTCGTTCTAGGCTTTGGGGTTTTAGGCGCCCTTGCCGGTCAAATTGCGGGCTTTGCAATAGCTGCTACTGCAGGCATTGCTATGGTGTTTCTCAAGCACTACAGGGGGCTGCGGGTAGCTCGGGCTACCACCTACAGCGCATTCGAGCTTATAAGGATGATTTTGGGTTACGGAGTCCCACTTTACGTTGCGGGTGCAATTGGAGGCCTTCTTGCAAGCTTTCAAACCGTGGTTCTAGCATGGTTTACCACAAACGACGTTATTGGCAACTTTACTGCTGCGATGAGAGTGTCGTCTCTAATCGGGCTTCTCGTAACTCCAATAAGCATCGCTCTCTTCCCCGCGTTCTCAAAGCTCGAAGAAGTCGAGGCAAAAAGGCTCTTCTACCACGCGGTAAGGTACACTACCATGGTAATTGTTCCAGCAACAGTGCTCTTGATTGCCCTCTCACCCGAGATCGTTTTCACGCTGTACGGCGAAGAATACACGCTTGCCCCTAGGTACCTTGCACTGTATGCCGTAAGCTTCTTGTATGCCGGAATAGGCTCGACCGTTTATGGCATCTTCTATCAGGGCATTGGAAGAACCGACATGAACCTGAAGACCGCGCTTCTCTATGCCCTTCTTTTCGTTCCTGCATCGATAGCCTTTACCAAGAGCTTTGGTGCCGAGGGGCTCATACTCTCCCATCTGATGTCTTCCCTTGCTGCCGTTTTGTATGGCGTAGTTACAGCCATTAGAACTTACAACGTTGCACTGGATCCAAAAGGCTCCATACTGGTGTACCTATCGTCGGGTCTTTCTGCAATTCCCATATCGGCACTAACCCTCTGGTCGAGCCTACACTACATAGTGAAGCTCGCTACCGGCACGGTGATGTTTGTTCTTCTCTACCTAACGCTAGTGCCCCTATTGGGAGGCATTAATCAAAGCGACCTCGACAGGCTGAGAGAAGTCTTTGGGAAGGCTAGCCCGCTTAGACGCCTCGTCGACGTAGTCTACTGCTACGAGAGTAAGATCATTGAGTTAAGACACGCGGCTTCAAAGAGGGTCTAGGGCTTCTAGCCTTAACGCCCAGCTCGCCGCTTAGCTCAAAAGCCTCTGCCCTTCCTGCAGAAGGCTATTTCGTTACACGCTTTTTCCGAGAGTGCGGCAATCCAGTATCCCATTACAATTGCAACGAATACATCGCTAAACCAGTGTGCTCCTAAAAGCATTCTGGTGGCCCCAATGGCCACAGGGTAGAGCGCCATGTACCTAAATGGCACGTTTAGCCTCCTGGATGCTATGCTTGCCAGCACGGTCGCTCTTGTAGTGTGGCCTGAGGGGAAGGCGTAGGCGTGCGCTACGAGGTAGAGCAGTGACCCCTCCTCGCTAGCGGTGACTTCGGGCCTAGGCACCTTGGTTGTTGCCTTTAACAGCGCAACGACTGCTAGAGAGAGGGCGAGTGCCACTAGAAACTCTAGCGAGTGCCTTGAAACTCTGCCGTACCTGCGTAGGTCGTAGGCTATCATTGCAACAGAGTAAGCGACAAAAGCTTCCACGGAGGCTGTGTGCGTTAAAAGCTTTACAATTATGCACTCGCTTCTAGGTGTAAGATCGTAGAAGAGCCTGTCTATACTAGAGTACGCGTTTAGGTATGCTGGTAGAGCCAGCACTACGACTAGTGCTGTGAGAAGCGCTAGCCGCCTGTCCGTGCGAGGCTGTGGTCTCTCCATTCCCCACTCCAGCTCTCGCAGAGCGTGTAAAGTATGTAGACGTTCTGGTGCTTGTCAAAGAGCCTATTGCCATGCCATTCAATACTGTAGCATCTATGGCACTATATCTCCAATTACATTCGCTAGGGGTCCAACTACTCTTGCCACGATGAATCCAACCATCTGATCTCCTGCAATGGCGCCCGCAGTGGTAAATATGGCAAGCACTGAAACGTAGTACCAGAAAGATCTAGAAACTCCAGGAATGGCCTTTGAAGCCACAAGCGAGGTCGATAGCACCGATGCTATCAGCATCAAAGCAATAGGGAGCGTTAGAAGCTCGCGAGGTAGCATTTGAAAGAAGAAGAGTACTGCCGCGTCGGTTGGAATTGCGGCCTGCAACCCGACCAGAACGCTTGATAGGAACTCCGCAAGGCGTGATACAAATACCACGATAAGCGCTATTAGTGCGTGCATCAGGGAGATCGCAGACTCGAAGGTTTTTCCGACTTCGAGCCTTGCCTTCCTTAACCTCACAATCGTATTGTGAGTGTCGCTTAAGAGAGCTCCCACGTCAGCGAGTCTCCCTCCCCTCTCGAACGTATCGAGAAAGATCCTTACGCTTCTGGCCACGAGCTCACTTCTAGTCTCCGCAGAAAATAGCCTCCACGAAATGAACGGGTCAATGTTGTTGGAAAGCCTAGCGTATAGGTTCTCTAGAGTCTTGTTCAGCTTTCCTAGCTCTGCTACCAGTATAGGCTTGAGCGCCCTGTCCATTTGCGGCAATGTTTGAAGGTGCATACCGTAACTCCTTATGAACACCGGAAAGAACAGGTCCACGTCGTTAACGAGTCTCTCAATGGACTTTGCAGCGTATCCGGGTACTAGCAGGAGAGCTCCCGTAGCACCGAGTCCCAAGGCTATGCTTGTAATTGAAAGCCCCATCTTCCGGAGCAGAAGATACGATATAGCCGCGCTGCATGCTAGCATGACGGGGGCCAGTACGTCAATGATCCCGTAGAGCCTCGGGTAGGGCTTGAGCTTGTTTTCAAATGGGGTCGTTGGAATCGCGACGCCAATTGTTGCTGCAGCAGCTAAGATCATAATAGTTACCGCAGTGAAGCTTGATACGATCAGTCTCTCCCCAATGTCACCGAAGAAGAAGGCAAGCACCACGAGGCTTGCTATCATGAAGGTTGCCGCTGCTAGAAGGCTCGAGTACACCCCTAGAACAATCCGTAGGGCGTCTGTTGACCTTGAGTGCTGGGTTTCGAACTCGCTCATTATGGTACTATACTCTAGTCTCAAGAACTGCTCCACGTCCTCGCCTACAGCCAGAACGGAGCCCAGTCTTGCAAGAATCTCGCGCACGATCTTGTTGTTGACCGTTCTCGCTACGAGCCTGCAAGCGTCTGCAAAGCTGTAGCCCCACTCTTTCCCCAGGACGTATATCTTCCTGAAGATTTCCCTGTAGACCGGATACAGCCCCTCTTCGCTAACGGATTTGAATATGTAAGATACCGGCGGCTTGCCTGTTGAGACCGAGAGCATGTGAAGGAGAGCGTATACCAAATCTAGGTCGACGTTAGATGATGGAAACTTGATCCTAGAGAGTGGAATGACCAAACCGTATACAACCATGGCTACAAATATCGCAGTAGACGCAATTAGCGCGTACTTAGACTGAAAGAAGAAGTAGACGAGGAAGGCTAGAGGCGAGAGCGCTAGAACCGCCACCCTTCTGCCTTCAAACGCTCTCAAGCAGAGTCACCGCAGGAGCTGGCCTAGAATGGAATCCTGCCGCTCTCCAAGCTTGCAACAGCCCGTTCAAGACCGACTTGACTGGCAAACGTTACCGCTCTGAATACCCGATTGTACTCGAAAACCTTGTTCCTCACGAGCAGGTCGATATATCTCCTGCGTAGCTCCAGCTCATCGTAAATCTCGGCTATCCTGCTTCGGGGAATTCCCCTCATGATGGCGATCTTTTCCTCTAGAAGGTAGCTTGAGCCCCTTCCAGAAAAGATAAACCTGTCGGTCGTGGCATCCCAGACGAAAACTGGCATTGCTGCTATAGCGTCTGCCTCTGGGTCGTATCCTATAATCTCGTCTATCTCGATGACCCTTCTGGCTGGAAAGCCTTTTACATGTACTGCGCTTTGGAACCAAGCGATGTTGAGGTTGTCCATGTTGGTTTTGGGAACGCTTATTGGGGGGTTTGTGAGCCTCTGAATAAGCCTATCTAGGCTTGCAGCGTGAAACGTTGCTAGAACGGGGTGTCCCGTGTTGTGTAGTGCAATGGGAAACTCCCCTCCCAGGAAGAGCTGCGTTCCCGGAACGCTCAAGTCGTAGACAGATTCAACGCCCTCAACGGGCTCAACCCTCTCGACCTGCACAATGCTGATATCGCTATCTAAGAGGGCCTTGAGCCTCGAGAGGGCCTTTTGATGTCTCGCCTCGCCTCCGCAGCTTTTGATCTCGACATAGAGCCTGCGTAGCGTGCTCTCCTCGATGAAGGACTGCGTCCCATTGTGCAATCTTGCCCTTAGGTATCTCAGCTCTCTTGGAAGCTCCACCTCGAACCTGTCTAGAAAGTCTAATATAGGCTTAAGCGGAAATTTTCTCGAAGTGCCATGGGCTCGCGATAGAGCCCTCACCCAGTTCCTGTGCGCCCTGTCGCTTACCTCCTCGCTCACGGTGAACGTCTCGCTGGAGAGAATTCTCTCTATCAAGGGCAGTACGCGTGCCCCCGCACCTCTACTCCGTTTGAACGAGATAAGGAAGTCCCCGCTCTTCAGCTTTGAGACTAAAGTTGGCTTTACGAGCAGCTCGCTTGGATCGAGAGTGAAGACGCTATGATGCCCTGTTGCGTACAGTACCTCGCCACCATTATAGACCACCTTGTAGATGTCGCTTGAAATGTGTTTTTGGACTTCAGACACGGGGCTCCAGACAAGCTTGCCACGATTGTCAAGCGATAGCGTCTGCATGCTCTCCACAACCCTTCGTATCACAGTTGCGCTCTCTCCAAGCAGTCCATCGACAACCCTGCCTATGGTTGTCAGCAGGATCTTTCTTCTACCAACACGCAGAGCAATAGGAGTATCCCACGAGACGCTCTGCATTGCCTGAAATGCAATATTACCCTCAGCGCCTCTAATCTCCCCGACTATAATGTAGTTTGGCCTCTGTCTGAGAGCTGCCCTAAGCAGATCGAACATAGTCACGCTGCTCTCCGGCTTGCCGGTTTCTCTCGTGAGCTCTCGGGTCCAGTTCGGGTGTGGTAGCGTGACTTCTGCTGTGTCTTCAATCGAGACGATCTTTGCGTTGGGCCTAATGAAAACTGCAAGAGCATTGAGGCTTGTCGTCTTGCCACTTGCAGTCTCCCCACACACAAACACGCTCATGCCCGCTTCGAGCATCATCCACGTGTAGGCTGCTATTCGCGAGTCAAACGTTCCCCAGTCAATAAGCTGTGTCACGCTAATGGGTACACTTGCAACTTTTCTTATAGTCAGGTTCGAGCCTCTGAGGCTAACGTCCGAGCCGTAAACAATGTTTATTCTGCTTCCATCGGGCAACGTGGCATCGACGATAGGCCTTGCAGTGCTTATGGGCTTGCCTATCTTCTCTGCAAGCTTTATTATAAACGAGTCGAGCTCTTCTTCCGTCTTGAAGCCTAGGTTGGACTCTAAGGGACCGAAGAATTTATGGATAACGTAGAAGTTGCCTACACCGCTTAGCGAAATGTCCTCAAGGTACGGGTCTCTTAGAAACGGTTCTAAAATGCCTACACCGATCTTCTCTCTAATTAGATGGTACTTCAAGTAGTTTACGTCCTCCTTCTTAACCGGAATCCTACCCAGTTTTATCTTGAGCCTGTCGTAGTCAACTTCCTCGACCGCGACGAGAATTCTTTCCAGCAGATGCAGTAGCAGCCTTTTCTTTTCCTCGTCGCTCTCAAGGACGTGCTCGCTGCTTATGTTTAACGCGATTGCTTCTTCAACGAGCTTTAGCAGTTTGGGATGGGGTCTTGGCGGTTCTACTACAATGTACTTATTGTAACCACTTACATCGCGCTCCAAACTATAAACGTGAATGAAGACCCCCCCGCCTACGGGATATAGTACGTTAAACTTTTTCCACCTCTTCATGTCACTAGACAGCCTCTCGACAACGAGGGACCTGCCGACACTCCTTTCGACACGCTCCAAGTACTCCTGAAGGTACTGCGGCCTGTCACCAAAGCGGGGCTCTTCCAGCCCATCTAGCGGGGGGAGCCTAGACTTCTTCCTGAAAGCCCTGAGTCCTATGACCATCGCTTACCACCCTATGCCCTGGCCAGGGTTATTGGAACAACCTTAACTCCAAATGCGGGGTCGACGTCAAACGAAATCGTTGGCTCGAACGCCCTTGGGGCACCATTCAACTTGACGATCTCCGTAACCTTTACAGTTCGCCCTCCTATCGAGGCTACCTTTAGCCTAATGTAGCCATCGCACATCGCCTTGACTCTAGTTGCTAGGTCTTCGTGCAGTGCGTTCTCGTGCAGCGTTACTAAAACCATTTTGCCTGCGTCAGTTAGATATCTTGCTTTATTAAAGAAATCTAGCACTTTCGTCGGTGTGGTACATGCTGCTAGGTGGGTAAGAGAGTCTATTGCCAGTGCATCGAACCTGCTGGCGTTCTCTACGGCCCACTCGCTAATAGTGGGCAGTAGTCTTTTTGCGCTTGTTTTAGACCACGATATTCCTGGCATTTGAGTACTATAGACCTTAAGTGTTCCTGCTAGAAAGTATTTGGTTACTTTAAAGCTCAAGCCCTCCATTTTGTAAACGTAGTCTTTTATCGACGTCTCCGTCGTAAACACAACCACCTTAAATCCTTCTCTCAGCATTCCATAGACGAACTGCTGAACGAGAATGCTCTTCCCAGTGCCGTGATCCCCCTCTACAACGATGAGCGATGGGTATGGCAGGCCTCCCGGTAGCTTGAGGTCTAGCTCCTCGTTTCCTGTCGATACTGCTCTAAGCTTTTTTACTCTCGCTTCGGCTACTTTCCCCTCTTTCCCACTACCGGTCGGCTCTTGCATCAATCACTCTCACCAGCAACGAACTTGTAAACCACAGTGTAGCCATACTGATTCGTAAATGATATCCTGATGGGCATAGCGGGATCTGCTCTTGTCGGAAGCGCTACAGTAACCTGTGCAGCCTCGCTTGGCTCGATCACCCTACCAGCATAGAAGGGCTCGACACGCCCTCCGTTTACGATTACGAGGTCGATCTGCCAGCTTTTACCGTAATCTAGCTTGACGATTCCCTGCTGTCCCGTATCCAGCTGAGTGTACGATACTATTAGGTCAAACTTCTCGAAATTCCATAGTCCCACTGTGCCGTTATTGGAGAAGACGAAGGTGAGAGTCACTTTGTCGGGTTTGAGTTGCGCACCTAGAATTTGCATTTGGGAGCTCAGCTTCAATGCGCGCGTCTCGCCCGAGCGCTCAATGGCCTCAGAAATCTCTATGACTGATGCTAGTAGAGTGTAGATTAGAGATGCTCCTACCAGCAACAGGGTGGACATCATCACTCCTGATGCTAGCACACTGCTGAAACCCATGCTTCAACCTCCTACAAATTCCTCGACCACAGCACTTGGAAGGCAAATCTTCACGTGGTATGGGCTCTGAACGGTAGTCCTATTGTACACCTTGATTGTAATAGTCTCTCCAACCAACCAGCTGGTAGAGGAAGGATCCGCTTTCGAGTAGTTCCAGTACCCCGGACCTCCAGAGGCGTTGTAGATGTATAGATCTAGAGCATCACCGTACCTTCCAAGATAAACGTCGGTCTTCGAGATAGAGTCTCGTGCAATCTCAAGGTTGCCGGTATTCTTTGCATAGATGATAAAGTAGCCCCCGGTAGAATTGTAGAAGACGTCTATGATCGTGATGTCGGTTAACAGGCTATTAGCCTGTGATTGAACGACTTGAGATATCGTGCTTGTAATAAAATTGAACTTGATTATAATTGCAGTCGACAGAATTGAAGCTGCTGTAAGTGCGGCAACAACAAGTATGGCGTGTGTGATAGTCGTGGAGAAACCCAAGGCTCACTGACCCCTGTTGCTCGACCTTGGGTTTCTCCGAGAGATGCGCTCTACTAGAGAAAAGGCTATCTCCTCTTCGAGCTCCTGATCCGTAATGCCGAGTACTTTGGCGATGCTGTAAATCGCAATGACCTGGTCTTCAGGATCAATGCCATTCTCTCTACCCACTTCTACAATGTCCTTGAGCACGCTAATTGTCTCAGAAATCCTGTCATCTAGCAGCCCTAGAGTTCTGAGGAGCTTGGTGTAGTTTTCTATCTGAATCGGAGGCATGGAGTTTGATAGCTCGTACAGTAGCCTGAGCAGCTTTATAGCCTTCCTAAAGACTGCCATCGCCTCGCTTCTGCTATACCTACCATAGATGTCGATGGCCTGCCTTCGCAGACCTCTTGTCTCTTGCACGCTTGCAATTTGCGTTACCCCCTCCTCGGGCCTTTCTTCCTTTCCCCCCTCAAAAGCTGCCTTGGGTTGCACGGTCTCCTTTACCGGCTTGCCTATACCCTCGAGCGTTTCGGCTGCCTTGATCTCTCTCTCACTTGTAATTGCAGGGAGCGCTGAAACTGGTGGTAGAACTTCTTCGCTCTCTTCCTCCTTAGCGTACTTTCTCAATCCAGCTAGTGGGCTTGTCATTTCATATAGCGTTGCTTTAAGCTCTAAGATGCTGTCTCTAAGGGCATCTACAAGTTCTTTAAGCTCGCTGAGTTCCTCTCGGCTCTGCGAGCCTCTTTCAACGCCTATCTCTATTTCCTCCTTTCCCTCTTTTTTCTCGTCTGGAGTCATAGCTATTCTATCGCCCCAAAGCGCGAGACGGGGTTCGTGTGAAATGGTTGATTTAGAATAGTAAAAAACTTTTGAATTATGATGAATTTAGATCTCAGTGCGTTTGCCTACATCATGGTTGGAATGGTCTAGTATAGCTCGACGGTTCCTCCGCTGCTTGGTAGCGTAGCCGGTATCGTCCTCTCTACCGTTAGCGGCGCGCCTTCAGGAGGTCTTACCTCAATTATTATCTTGTCGTATGGTTTTAGTGCATTGCTGCTATCCATCTTTACTATCACTACTGCCTTCTCTCCGTACTCTAGCACGCCGTCCTCGTTTACGTTCTTCATAATGATGGTGACTGCTCCGGGAGTCTCAACACCGGTTATGCTAAATGCCGCTTCTGCTAATTCATCGATCCGCAGCGAAGCCACACCCGATAGTGTTGCACTGGTTCCATTAGGCCAGTATAGCTTTCTATCGGATTCGTTAAGGTAGAGTACTGCTTCGTAGAGGTTCTCGTAAGCATTTCTAGCTAGTACTGCTCTTATGATGGTCTTATCAACGTTTAAGTCTACTGCCTGCCTGCCAGGAGCTACTTTAATAGGGAAGCTTACTATGGTCACACTGCTACCGTCGCTGGTATAAGCCGTGACAGAGCCGTCAATCTCTAAGGCGCTACTGGCTTCTCCAAGGCCCCTTGTGATTACTTCCTTTGTCTTCTGTGTTGCAAAGAGCCCCATGTTTAGAGCCACAAAGGCCAGAGCAGCGCCAACGATGACGAATGCTATCATTACAATTGCCGCTTCAATTCCGATCATTCCACGCTTTCTTCTCTGAGGCGTGCTTCTCATCCGTCCCACCTGTCCCTTCCTTCTGCCCTTAGGGTTGGTTGGAATCGAATAAAACCCCACCTGTCCTAGGCGACTGCACGCTTGCCTTTGCACTGCAATGACCCTCGACCAGCAGTCGCCTGGCAACAGTTTTCTTTAATAATAACATGACACAAACAATCTAGCCTTAGTGGAGGATGTGTCAATGAAAGCAGCAAGATTTCTCGAGGTTCTTGTTGACGGTGAGCTCGTAAAGGCGGTGTTTCTCGTAAAGCTAGAGGAGGGAATTGTCGCCTACTGGCCTCCTTACGCAATGGACGAGGAAGCTAGAGTTCTAGAGGATTCACTAGCGGTTCCACTGAATCCTGGCCTTTACTTTATTATCGGCGGCGACAACCTGTTCTACAGGTACGTTGGTTTGGTGATCGGTAGGGGTATACTGCTTTTTAGAATTGAGCATAAGGTCTCCGTTGAGAGACTTGCCGAGAAGCTTTCGAGAACTTACATGCTGTTTATGTCAAGGAGCTGCGGTTACGCTGTAAAAAAGAACGCCAACCAAGCGAACGCGAGGAGCAGTAAAGATAGTACAAAGTTGAAGGGAAATGTTAAGTAGTATAGTAGTACGAACAGTCCTCCTGTTGCAAGCATAAATGTAGAGCCGAGAATCGCTCCTTTGTATCGGAGAATCCACGGGTGTCTAGATTGTATTTTGAGCTTAAACCTGTAGAGTGGGTTATTTTTTGCTAGAGTGTAAATACGAGTTCTGTAGTAGATTTCGAGTCCTCCCTTATCGAGCTTGTACATTACTCCTTTCAAGGGATGGTTTAGCCTCCTAAAGACCCTGTTGGGAGGCCTGCTTAGCATATCAAGATAGCTTCTCGCCCTATCGATGCTCAATCCCATAATATAAGCTATCCTCTTGAGTTCCATTGCGTTTCCCTCGGTGTTGGCGAGAGCAACAATCGCGTTGAGCAGGTGCTGCGAGTAAAGTACGCCCTTCAAAAAGGCACTCTTGCCAGCACCACTAATTTCCTCTTCAGCCTCATGGATTAGAGCCTCTTGCGTGCTTGGCTCGCCGAGAAGCCTGAGCAGCTTGCTAGTGTACTCCTTCCCCTCGTTGCTAAGCTCATACATTATAATGCCATTCTCGCCTGAAGTCTTCGCGACCAAGTTCTTCGATTCGAGCTTTCTAAGAGCGTCTAAAACGGCTTTCCTTCTCTCTCCTAAGATTGTAGCTAGAGCCTCTGTTGTGAGCGGTTTGTTGTAAAATGCAAGTGTGAGAATAATGTTGAGCTGCATAGCCGATCTTGCAAAGTCGACTTGGTCGTCAAGCTCGCGTAAAACCTCAAGCTTCCTTACAACATGCTCACTAATCGTCAATTCAAGGCCCTCTTCCCTTCGAGCTATTTGATGGCTGCTCTTAGGCGTATTAGCTGGCCTCTGCTTTCAAGGCTGTCTCGTTGTACTCTCGCCCAGATCTGTTCTGACTTGAAAAAAATCTTTTCGGTTTTGAGTCGTGGCGTTTCTACTTGCGGTTTTGCTTCCTCTAGAGTACGTTCGTTATACTAACTATGAATGTTTTTGTTTCAATAACCATAAGAGGGGGCGCTAAAGCGGCTCAGGTGAAAGTGGTGTCAGGTGGGAAAAGCGAGCTAGAATCGAAACTCGCTAGATAGCTTAAGAGGGGCTGAACTACTCCCTTGAAGGGAGGAGAGGAAGGCGTGCTGCTAGCAGGATCTGGGGTTTTCAATCATTCATCGTTCTTACGTTCTCTAACCGGACTGGATTGGTGGTCTGGAGTGCCCTTCACCCCTGCATGTCTACTTCAAAAGTGGCGACAGTACTGCTCCCGACTCTCTCGACCTGCAAAACCCTAACTCCTACCTCTCTCTTTAAATGCTCTGAGAAGAATCCTTTAAGGAAACCTCTAAGGAATACCAGATCGGTAGCGCGTCTGCCTCCCTCGGCGGGAAGATCCAGATCCAATAGGTCAGCAATCTGAAGGAGTATTTTCTCGCCACACGGGATGTAGTTTAAAATGCGTCCCCAGCCAGCCGACTGCAAGTACGCGTTTAAAAACCACACGGCATCCTCTACGGTTTTAAAATCGAACTTCCCTTGGTGGTACCTGTAAACTTGTGAACCAACTACAAGGCCTGCTCTCACCATAATGATGACCGCAGCTATCGGGCCTGCAACCTCTCTCAAGCTCTCGTAAATTCCGTGTATGCTTACCCACTCTAATACTACCCCCCTAGAGCCTGCTACTTTCAAAGGAAATAGCGTTCTAGCGCAAACCATCCTTCCACACTTGTCAGATAGGGTTACACTTACTACGCCGGGTACTCTGCGAAGCTCTCTGAGCAATTGATCGATCTCTACCTCCGGTCTGCTTCTAACAAGATCCACGACAATGAAAACTGCAACCTCGTTGTGCAGTCTCTGCGAGTGTGCTAAGTGTCGGATAAAGTAGCCTTTGCGGTCAAAGGCCTCTACAATATCGTGGAGGAAGCCCTGCCTACTCACGCCAATGACTTCTATGCCGCATAGGGTTTCACTCTCCTCCTCAAACACTAGAGCTGGAGACTCTACTGGAAACCACCACCTCTCTATTGTGAACAATGCCTCTCGGTCAACCATAGCACTCTACCCTCTTAAGCGCAGCATGTGCTCCTAGCACGTCTCCCACCTAACGTTCCAAACTCTTGCACTCCTCCCGCCGTGGCGCAGTACGCGAGGATCCCGCACCGTAAATCACGTTCGGTTCATACCATCTATCTCAATTAACTCCTCCGGACCTGGCGATCGGAAGCTGGTTCGTGTTGCACTTCGTGTTGCACAATATCTTCGACTGTCGGTCGCCGGAAGGCCTACACATCGCGCTCGGTAGCAACCCGATCGCTTCTGTGCAGGTTGCCTACCAGGGGCTCCTGTACGCTCTTGAAGAAAGGTGATAGAAGTCGATAAACAAAGCGCTTTAGGAGTTCGAGGGAAAAGGCCTTCTCTCTACCACTAAAGTGCGCACAACGAGCTCCATATCGCTTGACTTTCAATTGCTCTCTTTTCGACGCGGATCCCTGGGGCCCTACACCTGTAGCCTGAATGTCATGTATTGTAAGCGTGCTTCGGGCACTCCTCTCCTGACTCTACTCTCTCGCTCTCGAGAAGTAACGTCGGCCTTCCGCGCAAGACGATGATCGGTGCTCCTGCACGTTGTGGCGGCATGGTCGCAGAGGTTGACACTTTGCGCTCCATCCGGACAGGTCTGCTAGGAGGCCTTTACGGCTTACTGCCAACGGTCTGGACGCTCTGCCCTCCCCACCACTAACACGTTTAGGGTCTTCTCGAACGAGCAGAGTTTGAACCCCGGTCGAGTCGCAAGCTTTTTATCCACCGAGCAACTATAACTATAATAACGGAAAAAGCTAAACTCTATTATTGGGTGGAGCTCGATGAAATGGGTAGTTGATGCACTCGAAAATCTCAGAAAGAAGAGGCCGCTGGTGCAAAACATCACCAACTTTGTCGTGATGAACACCACGGCTAACGCGCTGCTGGCAGTAGGAGCCTCTCCCGTAATGGCCCACGCTGTCGACGAGCTCGAAGACATGCTCAAGCTCGCTGACGCACTAGTGGTCAACATAGGGACCCTAGACGAGCACTGGATAAGATCCATGGAGGAGGCTGTACGCGTAGCTGCCAGCATGGGCAAGCCCGTAGTGCTTGATCCCGTAGGCGCGGGGGCTACCCGCCTTAGGACGAAGACCGCGTTAAGGCTACTGGAGGCCGGTAGGATAAGCGTTTTGAGAGGCAATTTTGGCGAGGTAAGCGCTCTCCTCGGAGGCCACGGGGTGACTAGAGGAGTAGACTCCACCGTTTACGACGGGGAGAGAGCACGGGAGCTGGCAGAGAGGGCTTCGAGAGAGTTTGGAACGGCTGTCGCGGTTACGGGTCCCGTAGACTATGTTAGCGACTCTAGGGAGACCTATGCCGTGGAGAATGGTCACCCCATGCTCGGAAGGGTTACTGGCACCGGATGCATAGCAACTGCCCTCATAGGTGCATTTCTAGCTGTAGAGACTCCCCTTAAAGCGGCTGTTGGTGCGCTAGCAGTATTTGGAATTGCCGCCGAGAAGGCATTTGAAGAGGCGCCCTACCCCGGCAGCTTCCATACGAAGCTCTACGACTGGCTCTACAAGATAGACTCCAGCATCTTAGAAAGGTATGTTAGGGTGAGAAGGCTTTGAGTTGGAGAGAGAAGCTCAGGCTATACGTTATAACCGATAGGAAGCTATGTAGCGATGAGGTCAAGTGCGTAGAGGCTGCGCTTAGGGGTGGAGCCACGTCCGTACAGTTGAGGCTGAAAGAGGCGCCAACTAGCGAGATTGTCGAGGTGGGAAAGAAGCTCAGGAAGCTCACCAGGGATTACGATGCTCTACTCTTTGTTAATGACAGAGTTGACGTAGCACTGGCAATCGATGCCGATGGCGTGCAGCTAGGTATTGAAGACATGCCCATCGCTGATGCTAGGAGAATTGCCCCGCACTTGATAATAGGCGGCTCGGTCTACAGTCTGGAAGAGGCTATTGCAGCCGAGAAGGCCGGAGCGGACTATCTGGGGGTGGGGGCAGTTTTCCCTACAAGCACCAAGAAGGATAGCTATGTGAGGGTAATAGGACTGGAGGGCCTAAGGAGGATTGTAGAAGCCGCGAGGATTCCCGTTGTTGCCATTGGAGGCATAAACCTTGAGAATGCAAAGGAAGTGCTGGAGACAAAGGGTATTGCTGGAATAGCGGTCGTATCGGCAGTTATGGGTGCTCCAGACCCAGAAGAGGCTGCTAGGATGCTTCGTGCCATCGTCGACAGGTATCTGGGCTAAGCTAGCTCGTCACAGTTTTTCCCCTAAACGCCAATCGATGACGTTACACGCACTGGTGCTTCTAGGAGCCTTCGCGACCTCGATTTTACCCAATCACCACATCATAAAAGCCAGCTCTGTCTCCTCTCCGCTCCATGAGGCGAGGACTGCATAGGGAAGGGGGTAAAAGAGGTATAAGAGGTGCAAAAAGTCTTCAGCATCGAAGTCGGAATCGAAGGCTTCTAGCTACACTCACCTAGTAGGCTTTTTCGTACTCCCCGCTTCGCTGCACCTCTGCAAAGCATCACCATCAGAACAACACCTATGACAACGAGAGCCTGTACGACTACAGATGCCATAGAGGCAAGCCAGGCTGTAGTGCTGTCAGTCTCGCTTTCACTGCTAACCGCTATTGCCACTGGGCTAGAAAGCCGCTCGCCAGCAACGCGAGCATGAGAAGAGCAGGTAATAGCTGACCTTAGCGAGCTTTTCCCTGCTCGTCTCTCACCCACTCTTTCGAGAGCGGCGCGACTGGTCAAGGGAGCGTTTTATCCAGCGGTGTTCCGTTCTGCTACCGACCATTATCTCAACTGTTTCTCGTGAGTGGCATGGTATGGACCAGAAACAGCAGTGCGTGGCGGCCCATAAGCACTGCAAGCTCTGTGGGTGTTGGAGTGCGCACATTGCTGTCTCCCTAGAGGGTTGTTGCCCGTGCTTTACCTTTGGTTACTAGAGATGCTTTGAAAATCCGCACGGGCTTCTCCCTCAGCCGCCTCATTGCTCTCAGACGCCTATTGGGAGCACATCGGTGGGCACCACGGAGCCCGCCTTACGGGAGGTTAGATTGTAATCCCCTACTCCTGATGGCAAGGAAACAGTCATTGGTGCAGGAGAAGAGGTTTAAGCACGCAACGCGCTAGCGTTGAAGGTGAAGCCGCACTCCCTGCACTTGAATGCTTTCCTGCTCGCTTTGTTCCTTCTATCGCCGCGTCCGCACATCTGGCAGGTGATAGATGTTTTCTTAGCGCCGACTTCCTACCACGTCCAGCCCACGCTCGTAGAGCTTGCAGTCGATGTGCTCTATGAACCTGCGATAGAGGAGCGTGTGCAGCCTTCAGCTTTATTGCCTGCTCTTCCTCTTGCCGTTGAGGTTGAGGTCTCTGAGGTTCTCTCTGACGAGGTCTGCGCCGTGCTCTTTTGGCTATTTCTGCAAGCATCGTCGCTATCTTCTTCAACCTGTACTCGACGCGACTTCTCCCGCGGTCACCCTACTTGACGGATAGCCCGTTTCTTAGTGCAAGATTCCCGACTTTCTCTTGAATTTTCATTCTGATTCTCCAGTAGTTTGTGCGTACCACCCTGATATCGTGCCTTGTAGAAAGCAACGCGGCTTTGCTCTTTAAGCTAGAGAGCGGAATCAGTTGCAAAATGCGCATTGCATGCATGCCGCAATTTTACCTGAGTCTCAGCTTAGGGTTCAGTGCTGTACTAATGCTATCCGTAAGTGCATTTAGCGACACTATTAGAGCGGACAGAAAGAGTCCTGGAAAGATGGGTATCCACCAGCCTCTTAGGAAGTATCTTTGCCCGTCGTAGATGACCTTGCCCCAGCTGACCATTGTGGGGTCGCTTAGACCCAGAAAGCCTAGACCCGCCTCCAGGAGTATCGCTATGGCCGTCTCGTACCCTATTAGAACCGAGATCACGGGTGCCACGTTTGGGAGTATGTGCCTCGCTATTATCGCAAGATCGCCTGCTCCCATAGCCCTTGCCGCCTCGACAAACAAGCTCTCCTTAAGCGATAGGGTTAGGGACCTGACCGTTCTCGCCGTTCTGGGCCAGCTCAATATTCCAATCACAAAGATGATATTCCATATGCTCGGTCCGAAGAATGCAACGAAAACTGTAGCTAAGACGATCCTCGGTATAACCTGAAACGTATCCGTAACTCTCATTAGAACGTGGTCTAGGGGCCCGCCAAAGTACCCAGATGCCAGCCCGATTATGGTTCCTATTACAATTGCCATGATGGCAGACATCACCCCAACGAGCAACGAGACCCTGCTGCCATGTATGGTTCTGCTCAAAACGTCCCTTCCAAGATCGTCTGTTCCGAAGGGGTGCTCTCTGCATGGTGGCAGAAACGGTGTGAATGCAGCCTTCATCGGGTCGTGCGGTGCTATCCAGTCGGCTCCCACTGCTAGAGTAACCATTGCAAGTATTATCGCGAGAGAGGTCTTTGCACTCCAGGTTCTGAATGCCACCCCCAGGATGCTGGGCGTTCTTTTCTCGCGCGGGACGCCTGCCCCCAGCCTCGACATGGGGCCTACCTCCTCTCTCCAAGCTTCACCCTCGGGTCTAGCGCTAGGTATATGAGATCCGTTATCAGGTTTATTATGACCGAGAGAAGTATCGTCATGTAGAAGATTCCAGCCATCACGGGGTAGTCTCTTTTCAGTATCGAGTCGTACAGGAGTGTGCCGACTCCAGGCCAGCTGAACACCGTTTCCACGAGAATGCTTCCAGAGAGCAGGAAGGCGAGGTTGAAGTTTGCCATAGTTATGATGGGAAGCATTGCAACTCTAAGCGCATGCTTGGATATCACGAGGTTCTCGTTGAGCCCCTTGGCTCTAGCTGTTGTTATGAAGTCCTCTTGAAGCGTCTCAATCAAAAGCGAGCGGGACAGCCTAGTCATGAGCCCCAGGTATACTAGGGTCAGCGTTATGAGGGGGAGTATAGTGTGTCTCAACACGTCCAGCAGTCTTGGAATGGTCTCGGGCGGCGTTCTGGGGTCTACCAGCCCTCCTGTAGGCAGTAGTCCCAAGCGAACGGCAAACACAAGAATGAGGATCTGTCCCACCCAAAAGCTGGGTAGAGAGAAGAACACGGTTGATAAGCCGTTGATAAGCTTGTCGATCAGGAATCCAGGCCTCCTAACCGCTACGATTGCAAGCAATACACCTAGAAGCGTTGATATCACGTAGGATAGCATTGCAAGCACTACTGTCGCCTTGAGCCTCCCCACAACTAGGTCAAACACACTAACCTTGTAGATGAACGAATATCCCAGGTCGAACCTCAGGAGCTTGGAGGTGTAGATGACGAGCCTCTCGTGAACGGGCCTATCGAGACCGTACTCCGCTCTGAGCATTTCGACTATTTCCGGTGGAGGAGGCTCTCCACCACCAACGATGAAGATTATAGGGTCTCCGGGAGCCAGGTTGATTATGAAAAAAAGGATTATGACTGAAAGAATAACCGTTACCAGGCCCTGCAGTAGCCTCGAGACGATGTACTTTATCATGATCCCTTTCTGCCCCTCGCAAATGCATAGATGGCAACGCCCACTACTACTACTGCGATTAACGCTATTGCCGCAATAGTTGAAATCGAGGGGCCTTTTGGCGGCGTTGGACTCTGTGCAGGTGCGGTTGGACCTACCGTTGCAAGCCACACGTCTACCCTCTCGACCCTAGACTCTGCACTCCACTCGTGCAGGTTTCTCACGTGGCTTTTGATTGCAGCTACATCGTAGACCTCTACTAGACAAAGATCTGGTAGCTCCTCTGCAACTATCTTCTGGAACTCTGCAAATAGCTCCTTCCTCTTGCTAACGTCTGGTACTCTCGTAGCCTCGTCTAGGAGCTCGTTAACCCTTGGGTTGTTGTAGCTGACGGCAGCATTTGTGTAGGGTCTGCCGGAAAACGCGTAGGATCCGTGATAGAGTCTTGCAACTGCAATTGACGGATCTGGTCCCGTAGCGAACCTCTCTATTGTAATGTCAAAGTCTCTCTCGACATACACCTTCTGTGCTAGCGTTGCCTCGTCATAGGCTCTAAGCTCAACGTTGATGCCAACCTCTCTGAGCATGTATGCTATTAGCTGAGCCGTTCTCTCGTGAAACGCTACTCCAGCATTAAACGGCAGGGCTATCACCAGCTTCGTACCGTTGGGGAACTCCCTGAAGCCGTCTCCATCAACGTCCTTGAACCCAAGCCTGTCTAGTATCTGCTTGGCCTTTTCGGGGTCATACTCGTAAATGGTAACGTTCGGGTTGTACGACCAGTGGGTGCTTGGTATCGGTCCTGTAGCTACCTTGCCAAAGCCAAAGAACACCTTATCGAGAATCTCCTGCCTGTTAATAGCGTGGGCTATTGCCTTTCTGAACTCTAGACTGTTTAGAGGCTCTCTGTGAATGTTGAAGAACATGTGGAGAACCGGTGCCGTGATCGTCGAGCCCCTGTAGGTTAAGGCTATGTCCTCTCTGCCTTCAAGCCTCTTGGCCTCGCTCGCTGGCATGTAGTATCCCGTAATGTAGTCGACCTCGCCCTTCTCGAGCGCTAGAACTGCTGTTACCGGGTCTCTGTAGATTCTCGTGATTATGCCATCTAGGTACGGGAATGGCGGTCTGTAGTAGTTGGGGTTCCTCTCGAGCTTGATGTACTCTCCCTTTCTCCACTCAACGAACCTGAATGGTCCTGTGCCTATTGGGTGGGAGTTGAACGGTGCCTCTGTGATCTTGTCAGCATAGGGCTCTAGCAGGTGCTTTGGCAGTACTGGGGCGTTGTGCACGTTGAGAATGTAGAAGAAGGCGGCATTGGGCTCCGAGAACACGAACCTCACGGTGTAGTTGTCAAGGACCTCCACCCTCTCGAGGGTTCCTAGAACCCCCCTAGCTCTTGGGTGGTACTTCTTGAGTATCTTTTCGAACGTGAATGCTACGTCCTCGGCCGTGAAGGGGTGCCCATCGTGCCACGTTGCGTTCTTGACCAGGTAGAAGGTGTACACCCTCGCATCTGGCGATACCTCCCACCTTTCGGCTAGTGCCGGATAGGGGTTGAAGTCTTCGTCGAACCTCAAGAGCGACTCGAAGATTCCTGATGCTGCAATGAGGGCCGCAACGCTCGTCGTTATGCCGATATTTAGGTGTGGCGGGTCACCAACGATGGCCTGAACCAGTATTCCGCCGTGCACGCCATTCGCTCTAGGCTGGGCGCTTACCGGCTGCGCTATTGGCAGTAGTAACAAGACTACGAGAGCTATTACCATAGCTTTCATGGGAGCTTTCAAGCCCACCTTCGCTACCTCCCACAACTCGAACTGCCTTGATGGTAAGAGGGAGTTTGTCCTATATAAGCTTTGGTTAACAGCGGTCTCTCACGTGTTAACTCTGTATACCATACAGGTTCGCAATTGATGCCCTCGCTCCGTAGCGGTCTCAGAAGTCCGGTAGCGCCTTGTTCGGGAGTCTAATGTTCATTGTGGTTGCTATAGAACTACGAGATCCGGTATGGCGACACTGGGTTTTTGGGTCTAAGCAGGGGCTGGAGGGAGTCCCAGCTTTCAAAAAAGCATCTGTTTTTGAGTAGTTTAAAAGCTAGCAAAATAGCTTCCAGAGAGCTGGCATATCGGACACTTTTCCGGTGGAGTTTTGCCGATGCTCGTATAGCCGCATGTTGGACAGATCCAGACGTTGCCCTCCAGAGGCATGTCCTCTCCCCTCTCAACGTACTCTTTCGCTATCGCGAAGAGACTTGCGTGTATTCTCTCTGCTTCGAGAGCCCATCTAAACGACTGTGCCGCCGCTTTCTCGTTTTGCTTTTCTGCAATCTCAACGTAAACGGGGTACATTTCCTCCACCTCAAACCTCTCCCCTCTAATTGCAAGCTCCAGGTTCTTCGATGTGTTTCCAGGTCCGAACGGCGCTCCAGCCACCACCTTGGCGTCGACATTGAGATTCTCGAGAGTCTTGTAGTGGTTTCTAGCGTGCACCCTTTCCGAAAAGGCTATCGCCTTGAAGAGCCTTGCAACGTTCTTGAAGCCCTCGCTCTCAGCAATTTCAGCGAAAACGAGGTATCTTGTGTGTGCCATTGACTCTCCGCCAAAAGCTGACATTAGGGCTTCCTGAGTCATGGGCTTTGGTGCAGACATAGTCTCCCGTCCCCATTTTGCTTTACAACATAAGCTCTTGAACGCAATGATATTTAAACTTTCTATTTTCTCCAGATGGAGTTCTGAGCTCTAATGTTTATCTTTACCCATGCTTTTGGTTAAAAACACAAATAATAAAAGTTTCTATGGCTGTCCTCTTCCAATTTGAACGCACCGAACCAGACTCGGAGGCTGCTTCCGGAAGGCTTGTAGGGTTTCGATCCCCTCTCGCGCAGTCTCAAGAGCCTTGCCTACAGATTCTCGTGTACGCTGCGAGAGCTGTTGCTGTCGCTACTATAATGAGAGCCTCAACGCCTACCGCCAGTATCGTGTGTGTCCCCAATCCGGCTGTAGCCTCGTGCCTCCCGTCTACCTTAAGATCGGCGCTCGGATCGCGAGCACCACTCCCATGCAAACCTTAGCGACTCAGGGTGAATACGTCGTAGCATGGTAGTCAACGAGGTTTAGATCGTAAATTGCAAGGTCGCTACCTACCGTGATCTAGGCTGCACGCAGGCTTCGTGTGTTTATACGCTGTGCTGGCTCACCAGTACGCTCCGTCCCAGCTATTCTTGAAGCACCTGTTCGCGTATAGTCCGGGTCTCCCTGCCTCCTCGCTAGCAGAGGTGGTCAAGAAGGCTGAGTGCAAGGTGGTTTGTGGCGTTCAACGAACACGAGCTTCTATGCCGCACGGTAGGTACACTCGTGGAAAAGCTCTTGGTGGAGAGCGAGAAAGGGGCCGAAGACGCGAGTGTAGGGGCCGCCTCTATGCATCGAGGTGCCGCAAGGAGGAAGGGCCTTTAGAGTACTGCTGGCTCTCGCCCTCCTTTAAGCCCTCTACCTTAAATGTTGCTATGAAGCCGTATTCCGTTTCCTCAACTTTCACAATTCTAGAATTAACACCGTGGTCTTCGAGTACGAACTTCATGTCCTCTATCCAATCTGTGGTTCCACACGTCATGCAAAAGGGGCCTGTAAACTTGAACACGATCTCGTCGTTCTCGATTTTCACGAGCTTTACGGTGGCCTCCGGCGATCTGTACCTATTGTACTCTTCGACTGCCCTTTCAACTGCATCTCTTGAAAAGGCTTGCTTTTGTTGCAAGCGTAACCCCCAGCCTCTTTACCGTTGGCCTACACGGCTAGAGCTCTTGGAATTAAGGCATCTATTCTTCAACTGCAATTTTCTTTCTAGCTTCCCAAAGCCCGTGAAGGTTGCAGTATCCTATAGCGTGTAAAATTCCACCGTTGCCCATCCTTAGCGTTAGGGTGAGCTTGGGCTCGCTGTATACTGGAGCTAGGTCTACGCTTGCTATTAGTATTGGATTGTAGGTCCTGTTCTCTTCCTGAAGGTATACCTCAATTCTCCTTATCGAGTGCTCTGTGGTATTTGGGTGTGGTCCGATCTCGATTTCAACCTCAAATGGCTCGTTGGCCCTGACTCTCTCTGGAGCCTGTATTCTAGGGGTGTGTGACTCTACCTTTGCAGCTGCCTCCCCTCTAGCTTTTTCTGGCGTGTAGACTAGATCCCCGAAGTCGCTCATGCCTTACACCACCCGTCCGATTAGCCTATCTTACTCTATACCTTTCCTGTTAAAGTGTTTTGTTGTTAAAAATTCTTACCATAAAGGTTCTTGTTGCCAGCCTGTTAGTGCGGGGAAGCGAGTGCTCTTTGCAGGGCCTCAATGACGTCGTCAACCGCGATTCCATAGAGCCTTATGTCGTTCTCTATCAGAACCTTCTCGAGCCTTCTGGCAAGCTCTTCTAAAGACCTCCTCTCGAGAAGAATTCGCCTCGCCTCCTCTAGTAAAATGTCGTATCCCTCTTCGGGCTCTACAAAAAAGTCGCCTGTAAGCAGCACGTCTAGCACCTCGTCGTTTTCGACTGCCACGCACACTCTGACCATTTTCCCCTCAAAGCGCTTTTTCTCTCCACACGAGAGCCTGGCCATCCTTCCTGCCTCGTGCTCATGGCTGGGCTATCTCTACAAGTGCCTCAATCTCCTCCTGCGAGAGGTATGGTTTGACGTGCTCTAAAAACTTGAGATTCCACTCCGTTCTCGCATACTTCTCCCTATAAAGCCTAGATGTCTCTTCGAGCTCCTCTTTCGATGGCTGCATCCACTCGGCAGAGTGACCTAGCCTGTCGGAGAGAGCGTCCGCAATTGCCTTAATGGTCTCCTCGATTCCAACGCTCCTACCAAGCTGCTCTGAGAGGGTCGTCACCCGCTTCACCCTACTTCCAACAAACTTCTTGTCTGCAAGCTTCTCTCTAGAGACCTTTAAAACTCTCCACAAGACTGCAAGGTCGCTTGAAACCAGGAGAGAGCCGTGAACAAAAACCCTCTCTTGGTCAATTGTTGCTGCGAGTCCAGAAATCTTGAGCCCCTCGACTTCAATATCGTTGATTGGCTTGTAGCGTGCCCTGCTAACGCCCATCGATGCTATAGCGCTAGCAACGACCTCGCCCACGAGCTTGAAGGCCTCCTGCAGGCTCCTGACTCCCTGCTCTCCCCGTTGTAGCACTATAGCGTAGTTTAGATTTCCATAGTCGTGGTACACTGCCCCCCCACCGGTAAACCTCCTAACAAGCTTCACGCCAAGCCTTTTGCACTCGATAGCGTTCACCTCCAAAGCCGCACACTGAAGCCTCCCTATTATTACTGCGTTTGAGTTCCTCCAAAACCTGACGCCCGCTCTCCACGCACCTGCAAGTCCGTGCCTGTAAAATGCCTCTTCAAAAGCGAGGTTTCTGAACGGGTTTTCAGGCCACTCTGCAACAATAAACCTAAGCATGCGAATACCCCCACCGCAAGCCGGCGCTTTACCGCGGTTACATCAAGCTACACTACCATGATGGGTAGCACGTTCACTTTTGCTTAATCTTCACTACCACCGAAGGACGGGAACGGATTTCTACCCGCTCTACCTATCCTATATGGTTAACTATTTCTAAAGCTATTACTCTGATAGTTTGAGAGGAAGGCTCGTAAAACTGTAGAGTTCAAGGGCCGTGAAGACTTCAGCCTTGCCTGATAGGTGATGATGGATCAACCAGCTGAGCCCCTAGAACTTCTACGCTTTCAGCTTTCTTTTGATTGCAAGCTTCTGAAGGTAGTAGTCCATTCCCTCAGCTATCGCATTGATGCTTGCCTCCACGATATTCGTTGATACAGATGTCGTACTCCAAATGCTAGCACCATCCGTGAAGGTTACCGCGACCCTTACTGTTGAGGCTGTGTGCCTTGGTAGCCCTAGAAGGGCAACCTTATAGTCTACTAGCCTGACTTTTTCGAGCTCTGGGTAGGACTTGATCAGGGCTTTTCTAAGAGCGTTGTCTGCTGCGTGTACTGGTCCGAGTCCCGTTGCGGTTTCGGTTTGCTGTTTGCCTGCTGCTAGAACTCTCACGACGCTTCTCACCTCTCCTCGACTGTCAATGCTGACGTGCCACTCTTTCACCTCGAACAGTCTTTCGTAAAGACCTAGAGCCTTTAGGAGCACCAGCATCGCAGACGCTGGTGCCTCGTCAAAACTGTAGCCCTTACTTTCAAGCCTCTTAATTCGGCTTACCGCTTGACTGAGTCTTGCATCGTTCTTGTCCAACACCAGACCCAGCTCCTCCAAGGCTCTAGCAATCAGGTTGGCCCTTCCGCTCATATCTGATACCACGAACCTTCTTGCATTACCAACAATTTCAGGTCTAATGTGCTCGTATGCTCTTGGCGTTTTGAGAACTGCATCGACATGAACTCCCGCCTTGTGTGCAAAGGCGTTCTCGCCAACATAGGGCTGATATGGGTTTCTTGGAGTACCCGTTAGCTCGTAAACAAGCCTGGAAATGTACGTTAGCTTTCTAAGCCTGTCATCTAGAGGCCTTCCATCTCTCAGCGCTCTGATCCCGAGTTTTAGCTCTAAGTTTGGAACGACTTGACAGAGATCGGCGTTTCCTGCCCTCTCGCCAATACCGTTGACGGTAACCTGAACGTGAGCCGCTCCTGCAAGCACGGCCATAATGGTGTTTGCAACCGCACAGCCACTATCGTTGTGCAGGTGCACTCCAATCGGCGAGGCTCGAGCGTGCCTTGCAACCTCGCTGACGATGTTGTAGACCTCGTGTGGTAGGCACCCACCGTTCGTGTCTGCTAGGGCTACGGTTCTTGCCCCGCTCTCGAGTGCCACGCCAAGCACAGAAAGGGCATACTCTTTATTTTCCTTGAAGCCATCAAAGAAGTGCTCAGCGTCAAAAATGACGTCGATCCCGTGAGACCTCAAGTACTCTATTGTATCGGATATCATTTCTAGGTTCTCCTCTAAACCCGCTCTCAAAACCTCCCTAACGTGGAGATCCCATGCTTTGCCGAAAACGACAGCCATTTCGACTTCCGAGTCAATAACAGCATTTAGAATCGGATCGCGAGCCGCGTGCAGCCCCCTTCTTCTCGTTGACGTAAAGGCCGCTAGCCTGCCTGTCAGGCTGAGCTCTTTTTTGGCACGCTTAAAGAACTCTAAGTCCTTCTCGATAGCACCAGGCCAGCCACCTTCGATGATGTGAACTCCAAGCCGATCGAGCTCGTATGCAATGCGCAGCTTGCTTTCAACAGTTAGAGAAGACCCTACCGCTTGGTTGCCCTCTCTGAGCGTGGTGTCTAGAAGTTCTATTTCCTTCAAGCCGCTCCGATTAGGCTCTAATTTTTAACTCACCAGTCACCTAGTACACCCCACATGGATGGGAGCTTTGCTGTTAGGAGCTTAAAAAGCTTTGCTATTGGGGCCTCCTGTAACGTCTAGATGATGACCATGTGTATAACCTCTCACCCTGACGGCTACCAAGCACCATCCGAACGAGAAGGGATCGAAGCGATCGAAGCGTACGATGTATTGGGCGTTAAACGGAAGCTACGCTTTCCCGCACCTTAAGCGTACACGTATCTGCATGCAGGGCATGCTATGGAGTGCTCCCTGAACCGTAGAGCTTCCCGGCTTCGCTCTCCCTAGCCCTCCTAGCACAACCGTACTCTATTAGGAACATCGAGTATACGCTACCTCCCTTAGACGTCCCTTCTTGTAAGACTCATTCAGGTATCACAAGAAGTGGGGTAGGTATGCTGTGGTGGACCGGCCGGGATTTGAACCCGGGACCTCTCGGATGCCAACCGAGCGCTCTTCCAGGCTGAGCTACCGGCCCGCTTTTCGCACGCCTTCAATCATTCTTTTACCGAGGCTATTAAGTTTTTGAGCTTTATCCGGTGGCAACCCCCATACTGGAATTTCTACACTAGAAGTCGTTGATAAAAGAGCTACTTTTTATATTGCATTAAAATCCCTTTACATTCCCTCAGATGCATGGTTTCTCCCAGTGCTTGGGCTCGCTATATTCTAAGGGCATAACGGGGTCAGAGGGCTACCACTATGCTAGGAGTTGCGAGGAAGTCGAATGGCAGTGGTGCTTCCTCTAGAGGTGAAGAGGTGGCGTGTGGATGAAAGCTGAGGGTTCCATAACGAGGAGCCTGCTAGCGCTTGCCTTTCCAGCATTTTTGCACGAGGCTATGGGCACCCTCTACTCGTTTATCGACTCGGTCTTTCTTGGTCTTCTGAGCAAGGAGGCTTTTTCGACTCCAATTGTTAGCTGGCCTCTACTGTACTTCCTCTACTTTATTGGAACGGGGTTCATTTCGGGAGGTCTAGCCATTATAAGCCAGAGGTACGGCGCTAGGGACATAGAGGGGGCCTCTCAGGCATCGGGCGGTCTGCTTGGCTTTACGCTGTTGCTTTCCATTGCGCTTTCCAGTACGCTTATTCTTTTAGGAAGGAGCGTTTTGACTCTCATGAGCGTTCCCGAAAGCGTGCTCGACTATGCGTGCACATACCTTCGTATTATAGCATTGGGCATACCGTTTGGACTTACAAGCGTAGCCTTTACTGTCATTTCAAGCAGCGTGGGCGACACGAGAACCCCAATGCTGCTGACCCTTGTTGCAACAGTAGCAAATGTCGTGCTCGACCCTCTACTGATTTTTGGGCTGGCGGGATTTCCGGCTCTCGGTGTTAAAGGTGCTGCTATTGCGACCGTTTCTGCAGGGTTACTGGTATCGGCTATCGCTATTGCCATTCTATTCAGGGGGCATAGGGGAATTGCACTCAGGCCCTCTCTTCTCGCTCCCAAACGCGAGCTTCTCTCGTTGCTACTCAGGATTGGGGGCCCGCTAGCATTTGTTCGGGCCTCAAACGTTCTCGCCTCCATAGTCCTCATTTCACTCGTCTCAAAGTTCGGAACGGTTGCAATAGCAGCATATGGCGTCTCGCTTAGAATTGTAGAGCTCATCCAAACATTTACCATGGGCGTCAGCAGGGCCACAGCTGTAATGCTGGGACAGAGCATTGGGGCGCGAAAGGTCGAACAGGCTCTAGCCGTTGTACGAGGAGCCCTACTCGTGCTCTTTTCTTATTTACTAGCATGCAGCGCTGTTCTGGTCCTGCTACCAGAGCACCTCGTTAAGATCTTTCTCCAAGAGCAGTCCGTGATCGAGGAGGGAACTTCGCTCTTGAGCGTCGTGGGGGTTTCGCTACCCTTTCTCGGATTGTATGTCGTCCTAGAGGCTGTTGCCAGAGGGTCTGGGAGAACGGGGCTATACACTGCTGTTTCTATTTTAAGGCTTTGGCTCGTGCGGATTGGTCTGGGAGCGGTTCTGGCCTTCCCCCTAAGACTCAATGAGTACGGTCTCTGGATTTCAATTGCAACTAGCAACGTCGTTGCGGGGCTGGTCTCGTTAGCGTGGATTTTGAGAAGGGGCTGGCTTGAAGGGATTGCCCTTTCTCGCGTAGGGGGCACGCAGAAAGCCGGGCTAGAGTAAGCCGTCGTTCTAGTCTAAGAGGAAAAAATTTTACGTGTCAACAAGAACATAAACTTGAGTGCTAGCGGGGTGGCGCTACATGGCTTCTTCCAACATTCAAGACAACGAGGCGAAGATTAGAAATGCGATAGCAATGCTTATGAGAATTGTTAACGATGCAAGCGTTCCAAGAAACATTAGAAGGGTGGCAACAGAGGCTATAAACCAGCTTAGAACGCAAAACCTTAGTGCCGGAGTTAGAGCTGCAAACGCCATTCACGTCTTGGAGGAGATAAGCCAAGACCCCAACATGCCAGTTCACACCAGGATTGCTATTTGGAACGTTGTTACACTTCTCGAGACGGTTCGCGACTAGACGGACTTGAGGCCACACGACGCCTTCTTGTATAGGGTATAGCAACACTCTACTCTGTAGCGAGGGAAACCGACACAATGGAGAAGGTGCCAGTAGGAGGCTCTGGCGTTGCTGTGAGGGTTAGAGGAGTTTATGCCACAGCCATTACCAAGGCTCTTTTGGATTGGGGCTTCATTATCTCGCAACCCAGTCGCGTTATTGCCGAGAGGTTTGGTGTTGAGGAGAACTCCCTCCCAGCAAAGGTTACAGTAAAGGATGTGGAGGAGAGCAGGAACAGGCTGCTGGTGGTTGGCGAGGCCAGGTTCTTCGAAGGGGTTTTTGACAGGCTCAAAAGCATTCTATCGATGTCCTTCTACAGTACCAGCACGCTACAGCTACACTCAACCATTACCGTAAGGGTTTCTGGAAGCAGGTCTGGGGTGTGCATGGGGAGCTTTCAAGGACAGATTGTGCATGTCGAGACGCAGTCTTGCACGTCCGATAAGATTGTCAAGGCAGCCGTTGTCCATGCTCCCCCCTTTAACTTTCAAGTTCCGGTTGTGCGCGAGGGCTTCTCTATACTGAAGGACACTCTTGTTTTAAACAGCTGGAAGCACGTTAGCATAAGCAGGCACATTCGAGGCGGCAACAGGATCGAGCTTCTGAGCGAGCTTGCCGGCATAGCGTTGAGAGAGGGGTTCGGTGTGAGATGGAGGAGCAATGCTGGCATTGTCCCAGAGGAGCTCTTGAGACGGGAGCTGGAAGAGGCGTTAGAGGAGGCTAAGAAGCTGAAGAACATAGTACCGGATAGGGAGGGGCTCGTGCTCTCCGGAGGAGAAATTATTGGAACAATAACGCTATCGAGAGCCGACAAGCTTCTGCTAGACGAAATGAGGGGGGCCGTTGTACCAACAATTCCAAACCACCACGCTCTTAAGGTTATTGGCAACTTTGGAGGCTCTATTGTAGAGTTCGCAGAGCATCTTGTTAGAAGAGGCATTAGCAGGGACACTGTGGGTAGACTTACTCTAGAGTACGTATACCTCAAAATTGCAGAGTCCGGGAGAGTGATGATAAGGCAGTTCTACCCTGAGGGGAACTTTGTCGATGTGGGTCCTTTCAGGATTAAGAGGCATGACAGCGAGCTTACAGTAATGGAGCTGGAGAGAACGATTAGAAGTCGAGGTTACTACGACGGGCTGGGCGTCGAAAAGTCTCCTGGAGATGTTGCATTTACCCTCGTGTTCCCCGAAAGGTGGGTTACAGTGCACATGTACGCAAGTGCCAGTGGAGAGCCAAAGGGCGTTTACGTTAATGTTAACAGCCCTCCCGAGCCTCTAGGCGAAAATGCAATTGGCTTTCTAGACCTTCACATCGATGTTGTCAAGAGGCCTGGTGGTCCCCCAGAAATCGTTGATAGAGAGAGACTGGAAAGTGCATTTGCTCGCGGACTGTTGGGAGAGAGACTCTACTCGAAGTCGCTTGAGGTCGCACTTTCACTACAAAAGGAGCTCGCGACACTCACCTCCCCACGAGACCACCTCGACGCAAAGCGAATAACAGAACTTATAACCTCCAATCCAACCCTAATGTAAAGTGG